>Ga0209463_1000739_pt1 | contig 22755 bp, 17 predicted proteins | sample AgamicMgSfrz_FD_187169 | JGI IMG/M metagenome (GOLD analysis project Ga0209463, IMG submission 187169) | Agave microbial communities from Guanajuato, Mexico - Mg.Sf.rz (SPAdes) (version 2) | ecosystem: Host-associated > Plants > Phyllosphere > Phylloplane/Leaf | place: Guanajuato, Mexico... | reverse complement strand
GCCTTCGTCTTGAGCGAACTGCGCACAGCCGATACCGATATGTATTTGCTCTGCACTTGTTCCAGTATGGCATCTGCTGTTGCCTGATCCTTCACAATGCCGATCACTTCGCCATCCACTTTGAGTTCCACGCCTTTGGCATATGCAGTCAGCATATCACCGAGCTTGTCCAGCGTTTCTTCGCTGTTCACTTCAGGTTTGTACGCTTTTACCGTTTCGGTCGTGATGCCATCTGTGTTCAGCACCATTTCCGCGTCAGGATATTTATTTTGGTATTCCTCGGTTTTGTCTGCAAATAGTTTTTGTAACTGCGCTTCATCCGTAATGCTGCCAATCTCATTCCCTTTCACCATAACCTTGTAATAGGGAACGGTGTTTGCAGCAACGTATTGCTTGCCTGCGAATCCGATCGATGCAGCGATGAATACACCGCATGCTGCTGTAATGATCCATTTACGCGAGGCTAGAACGCGCTTTTTATTTACACTGAAGTTGGACATGCTCATGTTGTTTTTGTCTTCGGCCGTCCGGTGTTCTCCGGATTGTTCGTGTACCCGGTTTTTGTCCGGTTGGCGTATGCCTCTGAAACCTTTCATGATTCTCTCCTTTTCAGCACTTCTCAGTTCGCATTTCTGTCAAGACACACCCATTCGTGTCTGTCTCAAGTCTGTCGATATTTGGTTCTGGGTGTCCGCAAATCAGGACTTTGGCTGCGCTCATAAAAGTGTCAAAATTTTAACCTTTTATCACACCCGTATACTTTAACACAGGTTTTACATTCATTTCAACTCTAGGCGTCACAGCCCAAAGCCGCGCCCCGCTTGGTTTTCCTGTATTATCCATAACATGGCAGCCAGATATTCTTACCCATTATGCCTCGAGTTCAGGTATACTATGTAGTTTCGGTCTAGTTTTAAGACTAGGTTCTAAGACCCACAATAATGCGAAATTATTTTCATAAAAATACGATGAAAAAATCCCTCGCCAGATGATCTCCGGTAAGGGATTGTGTAAAAATGATACTTGGGATCCTATCTTTCACTTGATTGCTCTGAGCTTGTGAAGAGTGGATTGTTGGATCCATAGATACGTACACTTTTATGCGTATTTTTGTATACCGTCACTTATTCGGCCTGAAGCACTTCCATAAGATTATCGTATTCCTCGCTCGTCAGATATTTCGATATCACCTGTTCAATGTCACGTAACTCCTGTTCGGTCAGGCCATCTTCCATCGCGCCCGAGATTTGTTGCATTTCATTTTGGGGAAGCTTCGCCATCAGCAGACTGAAGATCTTCTCTTTTTCCTCCAGAGGCAGCTTGTCCTTTGTTCCCGTAATATCATCCGGTGATACCACAACAGCATCCTCGCCTGAAGCAGCAGAATTACCGGAGGTTCCTGCCGTACCATTGCCAGCTGCTGTTCCGTTTCCACTTCCGGTAGCGCCTTCTGGAGCCTTATTGGTGTTTGTGTCTATGCTGTCTGTGCCAGCGTTGGTGCTCTCGTCTCCACCCGTAGAATCCGTCTGATCAGTTCCATTCGACCCAGCATCTGTATGGCCAGAACCATTCTCTGAGCCTGTATCTTGTTCTGTCCCATTCCCCATCACCGATATGGCGTCCTCTGGAACCTGCTCCTCTTCAGCTCCGGTCGGCTGATCCGTTGTTCCAGACCCCGGTTTGTTCTCCTCGCTCGCCTTACCGCCGAGCGCTCCCTGGAACATGGATGTTAATCCCAGCGGTTGCCCTTCCCACTCAATATTAAAACTCGCCAGCAGCGATTTCACATACGACTGTACTATTAATCCGGTCGTCAGCAAGGTCAATGAACTAACCAGCATGACGGTGAGTACGATTTTGACAAACCATTGAAGCAACTTCATCCCTGTTCTCCTCCTCCGATTATCCAACCTGTCTGTGGCCATCAGCACATCAGGTCTGTGATTCTACTGTTAATCAGTATTGACGGAAATCTCGGGATTATATCAGGAGATATGCGAAAAACCCCCAACCATCGCTTATCAGGCGATAACTGGGGGTCTATGATTCAACTCTACATTACACGTAGATTGGAAGGACTTGATTCGTTTGCTCACGGTTACGACCTACGGAGAAGATCGCGATTGGAATACCTGTTAGCTCGGATACACGTTTCACATAGTTCTGTGTGTTCACAGGCAGATCTTCGAGTTTCTTCGCTCCAGTGATATCCTCGCTCCAGCCAGGCATCTCTTCATATACCGCTTCACATTCAGCCAGCATTTTTAGGCTAGCTGGATAGTGTGTGATGATCTCTCCGCGGTATTTGTATCCTGTGCAGATCTTCACTGTTTCAAGACCCGTCATAACATCCAGAGAGTTCAGGGACAGACCTGTAATACCGCTGACACGACGAGCGTGACGAACAACAACGCTGTCGAACCAACCTACACGGCGAGGACGTCCGGTTACTGTACCGTACTCATGTCCAGTCTCACGAATTTGATCACCAACTGCATCATGCAGCTCGGTAGGGAATGGGCCATCTCCTACACGTGTTGTGTAGGCTTTAGCTACTCCAATGACCTGCTGAATGCGAGCAGGACCAACGCCGGAACCGATACATACACCGCCTGCTGAAGGGTTGGATGAAGTCACATATGGATACGTTCCTTGGTCAAGGTCCAACATTACACCTTGTGCACCCTCAAACAATACCTTTTTGTTCTCATCAATGGAATCGTTGAGCACAACGGATGTATCACGCACGTAAGGACGCAAAATTTCTGCATATCCCAGGTAATCCTTCAGGATTTCCTCTACATCTACTGGCTCGCCGCCATAGACTTGCTCGATCACACGGTTCTTTTCTTTTACCAGATGACGCAATTTCAATTCGAAATCTTCCGCATCAAGCAGGTCAACCATCCGAATGCCGATCCGAGCGGATTTATCCATATAAGCTGGACCAATGCCTTTACCGGTTGTACCAATTTTGTTTGGACCTTTGCTCTCTTCTTCCAGTGCATCCAGAACCATGTGGTATGGCAGGATGATATGTGCACGTTCACTGATGAACAGGTTTTTGGTCGTAAAATCATTATCATGAATATAGTTAATTTCTTCAATAAGTGCCTTCGGGTTGATAACCATGCCGTTACCAATGACACAGGCTTTATCCGTGTAGAAAATGCCCGATGGAATCATCGTCAGTTTATATTTTTTGTTGTCGATCAGAATCGTGTGTCCTGCGTTGTTACCACCTTGGTAACGAGCGACCACGTCTGCGCTTTCAGCCAAATAATCCGTAATCTTGCCTTTACCTTCGTCTCCCCATTGCGTTCCCACTACAACTACCGTTGACATCGTACATACCTCCGTGGGTGCCTTGCGCACCTTTGTATTGGTCTGTCCGTCCTCTATCTCGGCAGGAATTCGAAGTGAAAATACCGGCGGAGAAGCGTGCTAACGGACAGTGAAAATCCCCCCGTATTACATTCCAAGGAAGGTTTTCGCTGCTTTAACGCAGCAATTCTAGTGTACCAGTCCGCTTTTTCAAAGTCAAATGAAATGGCGAACAATTGGTAATTGCACTACTCTAATGTTCGGAATTAACCCCATATTTCGACGCAAAAAACCGGCGCAGCCTGTCAAAACTAGCTTGACGGCTAACCCCGGTTTAATTGCACGATAGAACTCAGGCTCTATATATCGTATTTAAAATCTATTTATAAGTTCATATTAACTAGTTGTTGATGATTACAAATCTTCTCTATAAACTAGCGAATAATATCGTCTCTACCATCTACATGGCAAAGGCATCATTATGTGCCCGCTCATAGTTAACGAACTTATTGAAGTTCTTGAGGAACACCAGCTCAACCGTACCTACCGGACCATTACGCTGCTTGGCGATAATAATCTCGATAATATTTTTCTTCTCGGTCTCCTGGTTATAGTAGTCATCCCGGTACAGGAACGCTACGATATCAGCATCTTGCTCGATCGAACCCGATTCCCGCAAGTCACTCATCATCGGACGTTTATCCTGACGCTGCTCTACACCCCGGCTCAGCTGGGACAAGGCAATAACCGGAACTTCAAGTTCCCGGCCAATCTGTTTCAACGTACGCGAGATCTCTGATACTTCCTGCTGACGGTTCTCGCCCGCTTTACCGCGGCCGCTGATCAGTTGGAGGTAATCGATCAGAATCATGCCAAGCCCTTTTTCTTTTTTGAGTCGGCGGCATTTGGCACGGATATCTGCTACTGTAATCCCTGGAGTATCATCGATGAAAATGTCCGCTTCGTTCAAGGCTGCAATGCCCATCGTCAGCTTCTGCCAATCTTCATCACCTTTGAAGTCACCCATACGCATGACACCCGCATCAAGGTTGGCTTCAGCACAGATCATACGCTGTACCAGCTGTGCAGCCGACATCTCCAGACTGAAGATGGCTACTGTCTCCTGTGCCCGTATTGCCACGTTCTGGGCAATGTTCAAGGCGAAGGCGGTCTTACCTACAGATGGACGAGCCGCTACAATAATCAAGTCACTCCGCTGGAATCCGGCAGTCATCTTGTCCAGATCGATGAACCCGGACGGAATACCGGTTGTGGTGCCCCGGTTTTGATGCAGCGTCTCTACACGGTCGAATACTTCCATCAATACGTCCTGAATGGCGATAAAGCCACTACTGGAACGTCGGTTGGAAATTTCCAAAATGCGCCGCTCTGCTTCACCAAGCATGGCTGCGACATCTTCGCCGCCCGTATATCCTTCGCTGACGATCTGCGTAGCCGTACGGATCAAGCGTCGCAGCATCGATTTTTCTTCAATAATCTGTGCGTAATAATCCACATTGGCAGCGGTAGGTACACCATGGGCCAGCTTCGCCAAATAACTGACGCCGCCGATGTCCTCCAGCTCGCCTTTATCCTTCAGACGCGAAGTCAGCGTGACGAGGTCAATCGGTTGATTTTCCTCACCCAGCTGGATCATCGCTTCAAAAATCAATTGATGGGGCTTATCATAGAAATCCTCGGTTTGCACCCGTTCCATCGCTGTAATCAGGGCCTCGCCCTGCAACAGGATTGCACCCAGCACCGCCTGTTCGGCTTCCAGGTTCTGCGGGGGAATCCGGTCGAATAACATTTCGCCGCCCATCTTACTCCTCCGTTACCTGTACCTTCAAGGTAGCCTTCACTTCAGGGTGAACCTTGACGGTTACTTGCGTTACGCCGAGTGTACGAATTGGCTCGTCCAGCTCAATTTTGCGCTTGTCGACTTTCAGCCCTTTGGCTGCCAGAGCTTCAGCGATTTGTTTGCTTGTGATCGCACCGAACAATCGGCCGCCTTCGCCGGATTTTGCTTTCAGTTCAGTGACTTCTGCCTCCAGCTTTTTGCCGAGTACTTCCGCTTCAGCTTTCTCTTCTTGTTTACGTCTTTCCTCAGCCGCATTCTGGTTGTCCAGTGTTTTCATGTTGCCGTCCGTTGCCAAGCGTGCCATTCCCCGTGGCAGAAGGAAATTCTGTGCGTATCCCTCGGATACTTCCTTCACTTGTCCTTTTTTCCCCTGACCTTTTACATCTTTTATAAAAATGACTTTCATTCGAACAGCCCCTCTTCCTTTTCGATTTCAGCCAGTACGTCCATCAGCCGTTTTTCTGCCTCTTCAAGCGTTCCTTCTAATTGCACGGCAGCATTCGTCAAATGTCCGCCACCGCCAAGTCTTTCCATGACGACCTGAACATTCATGCGCCCCAGTGATCTAGCACTGATTCCAATGAGTCCATCCGGACGCTCACTAATGACAAATGAGGCGACCACGTCAGTCATATTCAGCAATGTGTCCGCCACCTGGGCGATCATCATCTGTGGAATCTTGCTGCCGGAGTCTGTCGCTGCCAGCGCAATGTTCCCGTATACCATTTTAGCATGCTTTATGATTTCTGCCTTAGCAATATATTCTGACAAATCCTCTTTCATGAGACGCTGGATCATTATGGTGTCTGCCCCGCTCCGACGCAGGAAGCCTGCAGCTTCGAATGTCCTCGAACCTGTATGCAGTGCAAAATGCTTCGTATCCACAGTAATCCCGGCGAGTAAAGCTGTTGCTTCAAGCGGAGTGAACTGCACCTTGTCATGAATATACTGCAGAAGCTCAGTCACAAGCTCCGCAGCAGAAGAAGCGTACGGCTCCAGATAGATCAGTACTGCATCGTTAATGAATTCCTCTCCGCGGCGATGGTGATCGACCACCACAACGCGGGTAGCCGATTGTACAAGTTTCGGCTCCATGGTCATCGAAGCTTTATGGGTATCCACCACAACGAGCAGCGTATGCTCTGTCATCATCTGGGTCGCCTGCTCGGGTGATACGAAGGCTTTGGACAATTTCTCATCCTTGTTTACCTGCTCCATCATCCGATCAATGGACGGGTTCGGCCCATCCAGCACGATTCTTGCCTCTACATTGTATAAGCTTGCCGCCTTCCATACCCCTATGGACGCTCCGATTGCATCCATGTCAGGCATCTTGTGGCCCATGATAAGCACCCGATCGCTTTCCTGCATCAAGTCACGCAAGGCGTGGGCAATTACCCGGGCTCTGACCCGTGTACGTTTCTCCACAGCATTGGACTTCCCGCCGTAGAAGGACAGGCGTTGTCCAGACTTCACAGCAGCCTGATCGCCACCGCGTCCAAGCGCCATATCCAAACTCGACTGTGCCAGTTCACCCATCTCGCTGATCGTATCCGAACCAAATGCGAGTCCAATACTAAGTGTCATCGGAACTTTAAGATCTGCCGTCATCTCCCGCACTTCATCCAGGATGACAAAACGGCTCTGTTCCAGCTCCTGCAGCGACTTATGATTCAGCATCATCAGATAACGGTCAGAAGAGAGGCGGCGTAAGTATACTTCATATCTTTTCGCCCAAGACGTGATCTCGCTCGTTACCCGCGCAATAAGCGCAGTCCGCTGCTGATCGTCCATCCCTTGTGCTGCCTCATCCAGGTTATCCAATACCAGAATGCCCAGTGCTATGCGTTCATTCTCATATTTATCGCGCAGAACTGCAAGCTCCGTGATCTCGTAAACATATACATACCGCTCCTGCGGATTATGGATAACGCCATAGAACCGGTCATCCAACTGGAATTCATCATGAAGTTCCTTGGCCGGTTCTTTGGTTCCATCCTTTTTTTCTTTCGGCTGAGGCAGCTTCGGAAAAAGGTTTTGCAGTGGATTGCCCACCATCGTCTTTTCCTGGAACATCTCCGCAACGAAGCGGTTGTGCCACTCTACCGTACGATCCTCGCTGTACAGCACGATCCCGAATGGGAGCATGCTGATCGCTTCGCCCTCCATCCGTTTGATGCGAATGGATAGGCCGTTAATGTAGTCGTTAAGCTCGCGGCGGAACGCCATCTCCGCCTTAATCATGACGATTCCCAGCGCCGAAGCCAGTATCAGACTAATCAAACCAAGCGCCCAGTTATAGATGGTCACGAACATAACAAGCAGAAGCAGCAGTATGAACGCCCATACGGTATAGTAGCCGTGCCAGCGTTTCTTCAGAAATTTAGGCATGACTCATCACCCTAACGTTTTGGTCTCGATATTGCCTCGCGAAGCGGGAACGCCAGATCGATAATCCCGATAATCCGAAGCGGTCCGATGAAGAAGACCGCAACCGCCAGCAAATACGGTATAACCGGGTTCCACTTCTTCGCATGTGCCAAGAAGAAGAAGAAGCCGATGGCTTGAATCATGAAGCCCAGATTAATCAAAGGCGACAAGTTCATCGCAATCATGGTCCAGTATGTTCCATCGCTCTGTCTGGAAATGACCTCAAAGAGCAGTGCCAGGAAGTAATACCAGATCAGGGCACGAGGCATGCGCCATTCGCGCGCAGGTGGCAGCTTCGATACGGATACACCCATCACATTCAAAATAGGACGAGCAATGACGTGTGTGATAAGCGCCATCACCATGGATGTCACCACCAAAGCGAACGGAATCATGAGCTGGGTCTGCCTTGCTACATCCTGAGTCATTTCAGGTGTCCACGCAAACCCATTTACCATTTGATTAGACGTATTCGTTAGTGGTTCAACCGTAAGTCTCACCACATCATCAATGTAACTCGACAGATCGAATTGGAAGATGACACTTCCAATCAGCAAAAGCAGCAGGTATTCTGCGAGCATAGCTCCGGTTCCCGCCAATAATGCGAACAAGGCCGATTTCCTTTTCTTATACGCATTACCCATAATAATCGCAGGCAGGGTAAACAGCAGCAAGAGTAATAGATATATCGGATGAAACAAGACTAATATGACCGCTACCGGAACAAGGTGCCAAATAAACGATTTTACAGATAAGGAAGCATACAAAATAACTCCGGGTACCATCATGAAAAATATGGCGAGAACCGATAAAGGAGTTAACAGTGAAAGCAGCAAGAGCAGGTAAACTGCGCTCCAGACGGCTGACTTCAAGCTAAATTTCAACAAATTCACCTCTTACGCATATGATCTTCTAGCGCGGATATATCCTGGTACCAGTCTTCGAGCTGGTGACCTTCCGATTTGTGCTTTCTCAACTTCTCAATTAACAATGCATCCAGATCCTTGAACGGAATACCGAGCCTGCGGCCCAATATGTAACTACTCATCATCAGACTGGCGAGACTGTCCCCGATTCGGGAGGTACTGCCTTCCCATAACGCTTTAAACAATCGGGATACCTGGTCAAGTACTTCGGTTTTCAGCCATTCAATCACTTTAGCGCGTTTGGCTACATCCAGTTCTTTAGGCATATTGGCGAAAGTCACTCTCCCCGAAAAAGCTTTATTCTCCATTATAGCATAAAAAGGGGGTCCACAAAATCATCCCCCATGGCAGGTAATTGCCCGCGCTTCTTATGCTTCCTAATGCTTAACATGATACTGAGAGGCTCTGATTATCCGCGTTCACTGAACCTTAATTTCAATTGAGCTTTTCTTACTTGGCTTTCATGGATTCTCTGGAGACAATGCCTTCACAGTATTCAATGATCTGGCTGCGCCGTACAATACCGATAAAGCGTTCCATATCATCGACTACAGGCACAAAGTTCTGCACCTTGGCCAGGTTAATCAGGTCTTCCATATTGGCATCAATGGATACTGGCTTAATATCGAGGCGAAGAGGTACATCTTTGAGCAGAAATTTTGAAGCGTTTTCAAATGTAATCTTTCCCTCAGCGTTTTTCATATACCACAATAGATCGCCTTCGGTGACCGTGCCTATATATTTGCCTTCCTTATTCAAAATGGGTACCGCCGTAAACCGGTGATATTCCATCCGTTCCAACGTTTGCCGCAGAGTAGAATCCGACGTTACACAGGTAACCTCTTGCTTAGGCAGCAAAAAAAATGCGATGTTCATACCCTTACGTATCCTCCTTGTGTATTTCTGCTTCAAGTTACGCCTCAACTTATATTATACGAATCAAAACGCAAGATGTTCCAAAAGGTTGAAATTGCCCTCCCATGAAAAAAATCAGCAGCCCGCTCATTAACGTACTGCTGATGGTTATCAAGCACACATTGCCTGTATGGAATTGATTATTCGATCGCTTGCCGGTCTGGAATCATGACTTCACCGGCTGGGGTCGACTCATCCATCCAGTTGTTAATCAGCTCTTTGGCATATTGGACATCCTTCTCATCCGCTTGACCATAATAGATGCCGTCTTTGCGCATTCCTTCGCCGAGAATCGTGAAGCTCGAGATTTGCGGTTTATCCTGAGTCAAGACCTGTTTGGCCAGATCGGTAATAAACGATGGCTGCATATCCGTCTGGAAGTTTTCTCCCATAATCTGAATCAATTCCGGGATTTTCGTGATCTGATTCAAACTCAGCATTTCATTCGCCATGGCATTCAGGAAAATCTGCTGCCGTTTGGTACGATTAAAATCACTATCCTCGCGGTATCTTACATAATATAAGGCTTCCTGACCGTCATAAATCGGCTTGCCACCTTCAATGGTGAATTGCACATGATTCGGATCCTTGTTCACGATATCCTCTTCAATCGGCAGCTTCACACCACCTAATGCATCAACGACCTTTTTGATTCCGTCAAAATTAATCGTAGCATAGTAGCCTACATCCGCATCGAGAAACTTCTCCACCGTGTTGATGGACATATTCTCCCCTCCGAAAGCATAGGCATGTGCGAGCTTGTCATAATCATCTACGCCATCCTTGTCGGCATCACGTCCAACAATCTGTACATACGTATCACGGGGGATGGAGACGAGCAATACACGTGATTCCTTCGGTCTGACAACGGCATACATGACCGTATCCGAGCGACCACGCGTTTTCTCGTAAGCACGTTTGTCGGAACCAAGCAGCAGCACAGAAAACGGCTCTTTGCGATAAACGGTCGGGTCAGGCGTTTTATTGCCCTCCTGCGGGACATACGATTTGGACAACTGGCCCTCTACAGAGCCCGCCAGGAACAGGTCAAATGCAGCTACAGCCAGCTGCTGGCGAAACAAATACCCGCCAATTAACAAAACAACGAGCGACACGAGGGTTATATATATGCCTTTTCTTCTTTTCTTCTTCTTTTCTTTAGTTCTGCTTTTCATTCATCGATTCCTTCTTCACTGTCAAAATGAAATTCGATACTACAACCATTAAACGTCTGGAACTGCTTATGACACGGTGCTCTCTAAACTTTTCTCTATCTTGGACAGGGAACAACGCTCACGCTCGTTCTATTTTAAACATTGCTACAGGACGAAAAGTTACAATACGGTTAAATTGAAAAGAACAGCACTTCCTTTTTGGCTCGTTCAAAGGTAAGGCTGCTCTCTTCAAATTATACGTATATCTGTTCTATGAGGTCAATTGGTGGATACTGTATCCAAGCGTTTGTTTCTCTCTCGTGTACGCAAACGTCCAGTGATCAGGGCAGCTGCCAGGGTCAGCACACTGAAAATAACGGCAGACCAGAACAGCCCGTTGTAACCTTGACCTGTCGTTTGATGAACGGCTTGGAGCAGCACATCGCGGATACCCGGGTCGGGAATTTGGGACATTCCTTCCGTCAGACTTGCGACATCACTTCCCGATGCTCCGCCTGCTCCTGATGCATACTGTTGAAGCGCTTCTGGTGGAACCTGAATTCCCTGATCAGCGAGCCCTGTCTGAATATTGGAGCCCAAGTTGGAGAACGAACGCGCGAGAAATCCTGCAAAGATGGTAGGCGCAATGGCCATAGCCATTTGGCGGAATAAGGAACTGGTTGCCACGGCAATTCCCTTGTTGTTCTCGCCAGCCTGTTCCGTGACGAGTACGTTTACCGGTGCCCCCAGCATCATGCCGAAACCAATCCCTACAAGTACGCTCGCAATGACGAACTGCCAGATATGCTCTACCCATAGCGGGAACAGCAGGAATCCAATCGCAGACAGCAAGCCGGCCACGGATAAGGTCCAGATGGGTCCTTTGCGGTCGACCAGGTAACCACCACCACCTGCACCAATTCCTGAAGCCAAAGCAAGTGGTGTAAACCAATAACCTGAAGCTGTGCTGGATACACCCAGATATTGCTCCACGAAGCCTGGAATGAAGATCACGGATGCCAGAATTGCTCCAGAGAAAAAGGCAATCAGCAGCGTCCACCGAAAGGACGCAATGCCAAGAAGTTGAGTCGATACGACAGGTTCACGTTGTGAGCCTTCCAGCCTTTTTTCCAAAAAGTAAAAGAGGACCAGAATAACCACACCTGCCAGGAAGAATCCATAGAACATCGGTGAACCGAGGCTCTGCAGCATATCTACACCGTCCAGATTACTGAAGCTGTACATCAAACTCAGTACCCCGAGTGTTAGAACAGCAATACCACTCCAGTCCACAGCAGCACGGTTTAATTCCTGTTCTTCATGGATATATCGAATGCCTGCGATAAATAAGAGAATGGCAATCGGTACATTAATGAGGAATAACCAGTGCCAGTTTCCCGTAATATCCAAAATAAATGCACCAATGTTCGGCCCTAGAATCGCAGCAACACCATTCATGCCTCCAAGCAGGCCCAAGGCTGTACCCTGACGTTCAGCAGGGAACTTGCTCAGCACATACGAACTGGCAATGATAAAGATCCCGCCACCACCCAGCGCCTGGATGACACGCGCAATCAGGAAGAAGGTAAACGATGGACTCAGTGCGACAAGCAAGGAGCCTATTCCGAACAATGCGACTTCAATCAAAAACAGCTTTTTGCGGCCGTAACGGTCAGACAGCTTACCTGCAATCGGTACACTCACCGCAAGCCCAAGTGTATAGAGGGTGATTGTCCATGCTCCCCACGTTGGAGATACACCAAACGAAGCATTTAGCGTCGTCAGCGATGACGTGATAATACCATTATCGAGTGCAGCCATGAATACCCCTATTGCAAATAAAATGAGCGGCCATTTCATTTGTTTTTGCATCTCTTGTTACCTCCCCGATCAGATCACGATTGCCCAGCGTACAGCCGGGATAATACATATATATTAAACAAATTCGAACAATAATGACTCATTGGTCATTTTAAAACAAATGGATTTCATATGTCAATTCATTAATATGAATATGCAGTGATTTATAGCCTAATTTATTGAAAAAAGCCGCCCCCAGGTTGAATCGAATCTAACCTGGGGGACAGCTGGGTTCATTATGGAATTAACCTGATGCTGCTTAATATAGCCAAAAAGAAGTACTTAGATATAGTTATCACTGCATCAAATGACGATTGAGAAATTTTTCAATGGCACGATACAGATCAAGCTGATTCTCGACATTGGCGAAGCCGTGGCCTTCGTTCGCTTTTAACATGTAAGGTACATCTACGCCACGTTCGCGCAGTGCTTCCACGATCTGATCAGACTCTGCCTGTTTCACCCGTGGATCATTCGCACCCTGTACGACGAACAGCGGCGCCTTCATCTGATCAATGTGGAACAATGGTGAGGCTGCGGTCAGCAGCTCCTTATCTTTCTCCGGATCACCCATGCGCTCATAGAACATGTTCCGCTCGGACTCCCAATATGGCGGAAGAGAATCCAGTAAGGTGAACAGATTGGAAGGTCCCACATAGCTGATTCCGGCGGCATACACTTCCGGTGTGAATGCCAGTCCGGCTAGTGCTGCATAACCTCCATAAGATCCGCCATAGATGGCTACACGTTCTGGGTCAACCGTTCCTTCTTTAACCAGCCAGTTCACGCCATCCGTAAGATCGTTCTGCATCGCTTTGCCCCACTCTTTGTTTCCTGCATCCAGGAACGCTTTGCCATACCCGGTGGACCCACGGAAATTTACCTGAAGTACAGCATACCCGCGGCTGGCGAGGAACTGGACTTCCGGATTGAAGCCCCATGAATCACGAGCCCATGGGCCGCCATGCGGAACAACAACGAGTGGCAGCCCGGAAGCTTTTGCTCCATTAGGCAGTGTCAGATAACCATGCAGCGTTAAACCATCGCGTGACTTATATGTTATAGGTTTCATATCCGCCATCTTGCTCTCATCGATCCATGGTGCAGCATCAGCCAGTTTATCCAGCTTGCCTGTCTTCGAATCGTAGAAATAATAGGTCCCCATCGACTTGTCACTATAAGCGGCGAACAGGACCTGACCTTCCTCACTCATATTGGAAATGCTAACTTCCTTGCCAGGAACTTTGGCTTGGAGGTCCTGCATTAACTTTTTGAACTCGTCATCAAAGAATTCATAGTTTACCTTGTCTGTCTCATAAACTGCTGCAAGAATCGTCCCCTTCTCTTTGGAAGGCACGAAGTTGCTTACATCCACGTCTTTGTTTTCATAAATGGTTTTGGTTACCTTCTTAGTGCTAGGGCTAAATTCTACGATAGCTGTTTTATCCCGGTCCAGGTTGGACGCAACATAGATATTTTTGTTGTCATAGGTGAACATCAGTGGAACAAATGTCTCTCCGAGCTCTGTGGTTAGCAATGGCTCAAACGCCTTATCCTCCGAGTCACGGTACATTAACGAAGATACATTGCCATCACTGGATACGGCTACACGAATTTTACCTTCATGGTCTGTTAACCAGCCGGAAATATTACCTGGATTCTCTGCGGCAAGCACAGCTTCGCCTGTCTTAATGTTGATGCGGTATACATCGAAGATTCGAGGATCACGTTTGTTCATCCCCACCAGAATTTCGTCTGGAATGTTCTCCAGCGGATCAACTAACATGGCTCTTGTATTGGGGTATGGAGTCAAATCCTTGCTGTTTTTGCCATCGATATCCGTAACATAAATATGATAATTCTCGTCTCCGGCTTCATCCTTCACATAGAGCAGCTTATCATCAGTAGCCCATACAAAGGCAGCAATACTACGATCTGTTTCACTCGTGATCCGGATCGGCTGACCTGAGCCGCCATTTTCCTTAACCACAACGTTCATACGGTTATTCCACGGTTCCAGATAGGCCATATGTTTGCCGTCCGGCGACATCTGGAATCCAGCCTGAGCAGGCTGCTTGAAGAAGTCCTCCAGTGGTGTAAGTCCCTCCGCTGCTACATCAAGCCCAAGTGCCAGATACAATGCTTCGGCAAATTCACCATGGGTTACCGTACCTTTGGCATTAAATGCACTGCCTTCAATGATAAAATGCTGCTTGAGGCGGACCGCATCTTCGGTATGCACAGCGGGAATTTGTTTCATATCGCTGTAAACGACCTGAATTCCGTTATCCTTCAATTCAAATGCCCGGGTAAATAATGAGGCCATCTGCGCACGCGTGAGTGGTGCATCCGGAGCGTAGCCTTTGGCTTGTCCCTGAATGAGACCACTCTGCTTCAGTGCATAGATTGCTGGCGCGGCTTCATCTTGGGCCAGAACATCAGCAAAGCCTGTAAGGGAAGCAGGTGCGTCGAGTTTAAGTACACGTTGTAAGATGATTGCCGCTTGAGCACGTGTTATCGGCGTCTGTGATTGCTGCATTCCATCTGTTGTACCATCTATGTATCCCAGTTGCTGGAGCGTCTGTGCTGCCTTCGAGGTTATGGCTTCAGCAACGGCTGCTGTAGGCCTACTTGCTTCTGCTGCCTGAACTGCAGGCTGAATCAGAGCAATCGACATGGCCATGGTTAGCGTTACAGCATATACCTTTTTGCTAATTGCTTTCAATATTAAGTCCCCCTTATAAGTGAATTACAGAATAATTTGGAATTATTCGTAAATCATTTTACCATGATAATCCATAAGTTTACAGTGAGGGAAATACCGCAACAACATCTAATTCTTGGAGCCAGAAAAACCGTAATTAAGCAGTTTACGTGTTTCGTTAAAGCGGCTTTCACGACTTTCTGTACCGAATACGACTGAGATTAACCTTTTGCCATCGCGTTCTGCTGTTCCTACAAAATGGTAGCCTGTTTGTGGATCATAGCCGGTCTTCAATCCATCATTGCCATCGTAAGCGTAAGGTCCTCCGATAGAGGGCAGCATCCAGTTCGTGTTGCTCATATAAATTCCTTTTTGATGCATAGAGACCTGAGTTTGACTGGAGACCTTTAATACTTCGGGGTAATTTTCAATCAGATATTGTGCAAGTTTGCATGCATCTGCAGCTGTCATGACCGTCTGTCCCTGAATCACATCAGGACGGTTAGGACCCAGCTGCTTCTCACTTAAACCTGTTGAGTTCGTGAAGACTGTATCCGTTGACATGCCTATCTCCGAGGATTTCTCGTTCATCTTTTGTACAAATGACTGTTCCGTACCGCTAATATGCTCTGCAAGCGCAACAGCTGCATCATTAGCAGAATACACCGCCATCGTCTGGAATAGCTCTTGTACCGTGAATTTCTCACCTTGCTTGAGTGCAAGCTGAGTGCCCCCCACCGAACTGGCGTACAGGCTCACATTAACAGCATCATCCCAGCGTGCCTCGCCATTCATGACGGCTTCCATGACAAGCAGCTCTGTCATCAATTTGCTGATACCTGCAGGGGCCATTTCCATCGTACCGTTATAATCCATCAAGATCTTGCCTGTACTCAAATCCATCAGCACCGCAGATTCCGCCTTGATACCCGGTTTGCCTATCAGCATGTCCGGTTTAACACCCACATATATAATGACCAGCAGAGCCAGCAGCATTCCTGCCCGTTTCCACCATATTCTCATCAGTAAATCACCTCTTATAGATATAGACGAAGGAAAGAGGCATTTGGTCTGCACTTTTTTGTAAAAAAGTTAAATTTTTTTTATTTTTTTGTCATCAAAAAAACATGGACTCTATTCACCCCATGCCAGAGTGATAGAATCCATGTTTGGAAGACACTTTTTATTGTACCTAGAAGGATTACTTCAACTGATCTAGCAACCGAACTCATCAAAGGACCCCAATCCTTATGGTTGCTACATTGAATCGAAAGTAACCTTTTCTTGAAAACAAGGCACTTAAAGATTGATTAAAATTATGATTACTCAGCCACTACTGGTTTATCTGCGTTGACAGCCAGATCGTTCAGGTAGATACCCGTTCCATCACCAATAGCGTAGTTCATCACGCGTTTGTTCACCGGTGCTACAACAGCACGGTACAATGTTGGGAATACTGGAACTTCATCAACCATGTACTGCTGCCATTCATTGTAGATTTCTTTACGTTTTTCTACATCAAAGGCTTCAGCAGAGACACCTTTTGCAAGCAACTCATCATTTTTCTCGCTTGAGAATCTGGAGAAGTTATACAGTGCATCGCGACCATATAAGCCTGCTGGGTCTACGTCAATACCAACGCCCCATGCTGCTTGATATACATCGATGTTTGGATCATCTTTACCTGTGTTACCAACGCGGTCATAGAAGCTGTTAAACTCAACCATTTCCAGGTTCACTTTCAGACCAATTGCTGCCCAGGATTGAACATAGTATTGGGCCAGAGGTTGAGCGATGTCACCACCTGTCATAGAAACAAAGTTGATTTCCAGCGGTGATCCGTCGGGTTTAGTACGGAACTCGCCATCTAGTTTGTAGCCAGCTTCATCAAGCAATGCTTTTGCTGCTTCAGGATCATATGCTACGCCCGGATTGTTGGAATCATGGAATTCCGGGTGAGACGGTGGAATCAATGTTGTTGCGTTCCAACGAAGACCATTGTAGAAACGTTTACCGACTTGGTCGTTGTCTACAGCCATCCACATCGCTTTACGCAGGTTTTTGTCAGCCATTTTTGCATCAGGATTCGTTACAACTTTACCATTTTCTTCATCCCATGTACCCAGTTTGAAACCGATGTACGTATAAGCACGGTCGATTGTACCCAGGAATTCTACGTTGGACATATCTGCATTGTCTTTATATTGCTCTGTCGGGAATGCATCCACGAGGTCTACCCCGCCAGATTTCAATTCTTGAACAACCGTTGTTGGGTTGATAACTTTCAGAGTCACTTTATCCAGTTTTGGAGCTCCACGCCAGTAATCTTCATTCTTAACGTAGGTTACAGACTCACCTGGAGTAATGGTTTCCACTTTAAATGGACCAAAACCGATTGGAGTTTCACGCACTTCTTTGGAAGAGGACATTTTCGCTACTTCCATATCCCCGAAGATATGTTTAGCCAGCGGGTACGTCCAAACGCCACCTGTAAGCAGGGACGGTGTAGATTCTTTATACGTAATGCTGATTTTTTTGTCGCTCAGCACTTTAATACCGGAAATTGTTTTTGCTTTACCTGCGTGGTATTCATCCATACCTACTACATTTGTGAAGTTGGAATCGTAACGGGGACCATCATAGTCTTTGTGACCGATCACCTCAAACGCAAACTGCAAATCTTCAGCTGTTACTGGCTTACCATCATGCCAGTTTACATTATCACGAATGGTCAATGTGAACGTTTTGCCGTCTTCCGATGTCTCATACGTTGCTGCACCATCATTGGTGTATACATAGTCTTTATCCCAAGTCAGCAAACCTTCATCAAACCAACCGAGAACTACGGAATCAGGGTTACCGGAATAGAAGTTATAGTTCAGTGTTCCTTCAAATGCTGTGTCGGACACGAGTCCGTAAGTGATGGATCCACCTTCAATGGCAGTGCCCTCGTTGGTTTTAACATTGTTAAAATCCTCAATGGAGTATACGCCTTCTTCATTAGCAGGCTTCTCCTCTGTCTTAGTCTCCCCTGTGTTCGAAGAAGGCGTTGGTGTTGCTGCCTCTTTCTCCGAGCACGCCGCAAGCGCCAGTACGAAGACCAACATCATCGTGAAAAATAGTCCCCGTGAAAAAAATCTCTTTTTCATGAACCTTTCCTCCCTTTTTAACCTCTTCTTTGTCTTGCATCAGTCGCACGCTTAAGGGCTTGACCGACATTATTTATACTCAACATCAATACCAGAATAAGTACTGACGCAGGTAGCCATATCCACCATCTGAATTCCAGGGTTTGCGGATTACGTGCGTAACTTACGAGTGTTCCAAGACTTGGTGTGCTCTCAGGAAATCCAAATCCCAAGAAGGACAACCCGGATTCAAGGCCAATATTGGCAGCAAGGTTCAATGTCATCGTTACGATGATGATGGAACTCAGATTGGGTAGAACCTGTGAAAGCATGATTTTCAGATGGGAAGAACCCAACGTTTTTGATGCCTTTACATAGTCCAGTTCCCGTTCCTGTAATGCTTTTGAGCGGATCAACCTGGCAATACCCATCCATAAGAAGGCAGTCATAATGAGTGAGAACGAAACGATATTATATTTCGGCACCGCTGTTACAAATGCGATAACGATCATCAACATCGGAAGGATCATGAAGAAATCAACTACACGCATAAACAGGTTATCAATCATTCCGCCGAAATAACCGGATAAAAGGCCAACTAAGATACCTATAAAACCAGTCATTAACGTAACGATAATACCAATTGTTAGTGAGTTGCGTGTACCAATAACCAACTGGCCGAATACGTCCCGACCACCGTAATCCGTTCCAAGCCAGTACTGTGCGGAAGGTGGCTCATATAAAGCAAACAAATCCACCTTAACAATCTCCTCCTGATCCAGGATCAGGGAAGTTCCATATACGAGTAGGATGATCAGGCCCAAAAATATGAGCGAGATTAACGCCACCTTATCTCGGACCAGCTCTCTCCACAAGATACTTAAGCTAGAGGGGCTTTTATCCAGTTTCTGTGAAGTTACAACGACATCATTGGTCTTGCTCATCTTGTTTTCACCCCGAAATTTTCAAGTTCTTACTTGATCCGTATGCGTGGATCGACAATGCCCAGAATTATGTCAGACAACAGCGCTCCTAGAATTGACGCTACACCATATAGAAGCACAAGTGCAGTCACAACACTGAAATCCCGCAGGGAGATGGAATTAAGGAACAACTGTCCCATACCCGGGTAGCTGAATATACTTTCGATAAAAACGGTACCTCCAATAAGTCCTGTAATCTCATAGCCGAAGAATGCAGCTATCGGTAATAGAGAGTTTCTTAAGATGTGTCTGTTATAGATTCTAGATTCAGAAGCGCCCTTTGCTCTCGCAGTAAGAACAAATTCCTTGTGTTTAATATCGATAATTTCACTACGCAAGTATTGTACGGTGGAAACCGTAGTAATGAGTGCCATGGATAGGGCCGGCAATAATAGGTGGTAGAACTTGCTCACTGCATAGCTGAATGTGCCTGGCGTAAGCCCTGGCTCCACACTGCCCCCTGTTGGGAACCAGCCAAAATGAAAACCGAAGACCCACACCATCACCAGAGCGAAAATAAACAGTGGAGCGGCAAAGCCCAGATAGGTATAACCTGTGATCAATCGGTCAGACCATGTATCGTTATAACGACCACTGATAATACCAAGTGGAATGGCAATCAAGTATGTTAATACCAGTGTCGCAAGTGCCAACCAGAATGTATTGGCGACACGTTGCCCAATAAGGTCAGTTACTGGCATCTTGAATCGGAACGATTGTCCAAAGTCACCTTGGACAGCATTTTTGATCCAATCCCAGTACTGTACATACCAAGGATTATTTAATCCCAATCTTTCGCGCTGAGCTTCCAGTGCTTTTGGGTCGACGCTTGGGTCAAGTAATCCTGTTAACGCATCCCCCGGCATGGCCTTGGCCATCAGAAAGACCAAAAGGCTTAGTAGGAAGATTTGAGGGATCATAATGATAATTCTGCGTACTATCGTTTTCCACATATGGCCTTCAACCTTTCTGAGGTAGAGCTACTCGGTGAGTATCGGAAATGGATTTGAGCGAGTAAGCAAGCCCTTCCTCATCAAAGAAATTTCGGTATGAATTCTCGTACTCGGATTTGACCTGTTGACGGAAAGCATTCATCTCGTCACGTTTGGTTGGATCCATATCCGGAATGGCTGCTATGAGACGCTTCGTATAGATATGCTGTGGATTCTCAAAAATATCATCGGTCGTTCCTTGCTCTACGTAGCGACCTTTATACATAATTCCAATCTGATCACACATATGACGGATGATTCCGAGATCATGACTGATAAACAGATAGGTCAGATTTAACTCCTTTTGAATCTCCTGCATGAAATTAAGTACCTGTGCCTGTACGGATACATCCAGTGCGGATACCGGCTCATCTGCAATGATCAGTTTCGGCTTCAATGCAATTGCCCGGGCAATTCCGATCCGCTGCCGTTGTCCTCCGGAAAATTCATGAGGATACTTGTAGATTGACTCTGGACTCAATCCTACCTTTTCTAACAAATCTCTGACTTGTCTCTTCTCTTCCGTAGCGGTCAGCCGTTCATAATTGCGGAGAGGTTCGGCAATAATGTCGATAACCCTCTTCTTGGGATTCAGTGAAGAGTAGGGGTCTTGAAAGATCATTTGCACATCCCGTTGGAGCTGTCTGTCTTTACGCCGCTCTTTGGCAAGATCCTTGCCGTTGAATAGGATTCTTCCAGCTGTCACATGGTTGAGCCCAATGACGGCCCTCCCTGTAGTCGTCTTGCCTGAGCCTGACTCACCAACAAGACCGTAAGTCTGTCCCTGCTCAATAGAGAAGCTTACATCATCGACTGCCTTGATACTGCCAATTTCACGCTTGATCAATCCACCGCGAATCGGAAAGTGTATTTTGAGTCCTTCAACTTCGAGTAGTGCCATTATGTTATTCCTCCTCAGCTTGATCAGGGAAATGAAAGTGCTGGTAACAGGTACAACGTACAAAGTGACCTGGAGCAATTTCATGCATCTGCGGGTTCTCTTCATGGGCCGAATCACTAATCCATGGAATTCGGGCCTTAAACCGGCACCCTTTGCGAGGAAGATTCTTTAATGAAGGTACAATGCCTTGAATGACATGCAGCTTCGATTTTTCTTCAGTAATGGTAGGAATAGAGTTCAATAGAGATCTAGTGTAGGGATGCTTCGCATTGGTCATTAGCGTGTAGATATCAGCAATCTCAACGATTTCACCAGCGTACATAACGGCAACGCGATCCGCCATCTCGGCAACCACGCCAAGATCATGTGTTATCAGAATGATCCCGGCATTGATCTCGTTCTTCAAATCTCGAATAAGTTCAAGAATCTGAAGCTGAATTGTAACGTCAAGTGCTGTTGTTGGCTCATCGGCAATCAGCAGTTCAGGTTTATTGGCAATTGCAATCGCTATAACAACCCGCTGCCTCATACCGCCAGATAATTCGTGGGGATACTGCTTGTAAATTTGTTCGGGACGTGGAATCCCTACTTGATTAAGCAGATCAATAACCTTGTCTTTCTTTTCTTTAGAAGACATTCTAGGTTGATGAAGTGTCAAAATCTCATCGATCTGGTCACCAATGATCATAAGAGGATTTAATGCGGAAAGTGGGTCCTGAAAGATCATCCCCATCTCTTTACCGCGGAGCTTGTTTATTTTGTTAGGAGGCATATTCGCGATATCCTGCCCTTTGTATAGAATCTGGCCATCAATTTTGGCTTTGTTGTGAAGCCCCATAATTGAAAATGCAAACGCACTTTTACCTGATCCTGATTCTCCAACAATCGCTAGTACTTCGTTCTTCTTAACCGTAAGGTTAACGTGATCAACTGCTGCATAATAGTCATCTTCAATTCTGAATGATGTAGTTAGATTTCTGACTTCCAATAGCTCTGTATTCAAATCAATCACCCTAACCCCAAAATTTCCGCAGACTGTATTCATGTATATAAGAATGCATCTACTGTATATTTCCATGTTCTTGAAGATAACGAACAAAAGTTTATACAAAATACCAATTCATTAGGAGAAACGAGTTTCGACATTGTTATTTAGACCATTGGTCAATTAATGTTGATAATTCCTAGCGGAATTATACAGCAAAATAATTAATGTAATCATACGTGTAAATTTAGGTGACGTCAATGATTATTTTGAGATTTTTGGTATAAATGTTTTTTGTAATACAGTTTTGGGTATTAGTTATATTTAAAAGGTGGATATCAAGGGATTTTCGATACTATTTCAACTCTTTATACGTGAGGTTCTGAAGTGGAAGAATAGATAATGCATATAATATAACATGGATATAACATTATAATTGTAATTTTATGTTATTTTACTGTTTATTACAGATATTAATGTTAGGTATGTGGAATGTATTTGCTATGGACCGATCTGTATGTGTTAGCTGTCTTTATAGCAAATTTATGCCTATGCCATCATATTTATGCTATTCATTAAGTACATGTTAAAA
>Ga0209463_1000738_pt1 | contig 22787 bp, 19 predicted proteins | sample AgamicMgSfrz_FD_187169 | JGI IMG/M metagenome (GOLD analysis project Ga0209463, IMG submission 187169) | Agave microbial communities from Guanajuato, Mexico - Mg.Sf.rz (SPAdes) (version 2) | ecosystem: Host-associated > Plants > Phyllosphere > Phylloplane/Leaf | place: Guanajuato, Mexico... | reverse complement strand
TATTGCCTAATTTCCAACCTTCTTCATATGCGTCTTTTCTCAACTGATTCGCCACTTTATTAGATTGAAATCCTTCTTTATAAGATTCTATTAACCTTGTATTGGTACGGTACGCAGAAGGACTATGATAAGTTGTATATGTAAAGGCTGCGTTAAAACCTTCTTGTTCTACATCTTTATGGCGTTGTTTATTACCTTCGGTATATCCTTTTTCATAGGATGCTGCTAACTCAGAGGATAATTCTGTAGGAACAGATAGATCTTTTAAAGCATATCCTTGTTTATATCCATCCTGCTCAAATTGCTTATTCTCTTTTTTTATTTGCTCTTGTTGACCATTTTGAAATCCTTCTTCATATGCTTTTCTTGTAATTTCATCTGCATTGTAAAGAGCTGGAATATTCAAAGTTTCTTGTTCTCTTCCTTGTATCCATCCATCTTTTTTGGCTCTGACAGACAAGTTCATAATATCAATGGCCTTTGTATAGCCAATTGAAAATCCTTCATTCCATTTCTTTGATTTGGAAGGTGTTTGAGGGGGAGAATAGGCAACTGTAGCATTTTTATAATCTTCTAGCCCTTGTTTATATCCTTCTTGTTCCCCTGAACTCTTTTCTTTTGCATCCAAGGTTAGATCCTCTTCTTGTTTCTTTCTTTTTCCGTTTTCATACCCTATTGTGTAACCTAACGTGAGCCATTCTGTTTCCTCAGAAGTATGATTAGAAAATTGATTATCGCTAAGACTCTGATAACGCTTTTCGTTGTATCCATCTTCTTCACCTAATTGAAATCCTTCTTCATAAAGGCGATTAAAAATCCCTTTTAAATCCTCTGACGAAAGAGTAGAAGTTTCCTCAGGAGTGCTTATCTCGCTTTCATCTGTTACGGCCTGGCTGTTTTGAGGAGAAATTAATTGAATAATAAATGCAAAAAATCCAACAATTCCCCAAAAAAATATTTTTTTCCTCATTTTCTTCACCTTTTTATTTCCTTTTTTATACGCTCTTATCCCACTTACTGTAGGATTTAACGGTGATTTTATTGCCATTTTTAAAGATGTATTTTCTGTCGAGCATATACATAGTACTACAAAAACATGTTGAAGTGTTAAAAATATTACATTATCATTACAAAATGGGTGAATTTTGTTGGAGTATGTAATATAAGGAAATGTATAGTGGGCTAAAAAAGGAGTGGTTCATAAGAAACAAAATATTTAATTTGAAGATTTTTGAGAATTTAAGAATAATGAATGTTTTCTCAAGGTCTAATTTAAAAGATAAATTCTATCTTATTTATTTGGATTTAAAAAACTTAATCAGCGATTTGTTACGAAAGAAATTATAAAAAATCCCCTTTAATATTTCTTTATTGTAAAAACAATCCTTCTACACTATTACCTAAGCAAAAAATGAAATAAGAGGGTAAAGATATGAGTCTACGAACTCCTACATTTAATTCTTTGTTGTGTTATCTCTTTTTATGTCTAATTTTCGTTTTAGTATCTAACCCTTTAGAAGCAAGAGCAGATACAACAACTAAAACTGAAACGTGGACGAGCACTGATCAAGATTTAGAAGATTCATTTATTAGTAGTCAGTATCCATCTACTAATTATTCTTCTAGTAAATATTTAGTTCAGGGAAGGCACGAAAATTTCGGTACTACACGCTCATTTCTAAAGTTTAAACTGCCTAACCTTCCTGAAGGAGCAACTGTAACTTCAGCAAAACTTAGTCTTTATCAGTATTACAACACGACAACTCAGGCCATGGTAGATGTCAGACCAGTGACAGTATCTTGGAATGCTTCTGCACTTAATTGGAGCAATAAGCCTACAGTAGGAAGCAGTATATCTAATGCAACAGTGCAAAAACCGTCTTGGTATGAATTTTATATGACAAATCAAGTTAAAAGCTGGTATAACGGTACTGCTAATAATGGGATTAGTGTTCAATTTCGTGATGAGACCCAAGCAACTAAAATCTTTTATTCAAATGACTACACTTCAGCAGATTTAAAACCTAAGTTGACTATTACATACTCCGTTCCTAATGACTCAAAAAAAGAATATCGAGCACTTTGGGTAGATATGTTTCACGACGGTGCAAAAACACCTGATCAGGTAGACCAACTAATAAAAGATGCGCAAAAAGGCAATATCAATACTATTTTTCTTCAAGTAAGACGACGTGGAGATGCTTTTTACAGTAAATCTTTAGAGCCAAAGACTGAAGATTCAACCTTACAAAGCAACTATGATCCATTGGAAGATTTGATTCAAAAGGCTCATGCAGCTCATCCTAGAATCCAAGTACATGCATGGTTTGCTATGACCCCAATATGGAATAAATCAACACCACCTAAGGATCCAAAACATATATTTAATGCACACGGTATGAGTCAACCTAGTGAAGAGAACTGGCTAAGTAAGACCTATACAGGAAGTTATCAAAATGGCTCTGAATACGTAATAGATCCTGGACATCCTGGAGCTGTGAATTTTACAAGAGATGTCATCACGAATGTAGTAAAAAACTATGACGTAGATGGCGTTCAAATGGATCTTATAAGGTATATGGGGCAAGAGTGGGGTTATAACGATGTAAGTGTTCAACGTTTTAATAAAGCGTATGGAAAATCAGGTTTACCTCAACCAAATGATGCTCTATGGAAACAATGGCGCAGAGAACAAGTTAATAACATGGTTCGAAAAGTTTACGTATCTGTCCAAAGTATAAAACCTTCTGTCACTGTTTCTGCTGCAACCATTGCCTGGGGAAATGGCCCGAGGACAATGGACGAATGGAATAGTTCTTCAACAATGAATGATGCATTACAAGATTGGAGAAGTTGGCTAGAAGAAGGATCAATCGATTTGGCAGTACCTATGAATTATTTTAGAGAATATGACTCAACTCAAAAAACTTCTTATGAAAACTGGATTGAATGGGAGAAGAACAATCAAGGGAAAAGAATGACTTTATCCGGAGTAGGGAATTATCTAAATTCCATTGGGGATAGTATGGCTCAAATTCAAAAGGCAGAATCACCTTCTTTGTCTGGAAATATATTAGGTGGAACAAGTCTTTATAGTTATGCTGTTACCAATAAAGATGATATTGCGAATGATGAGTTTTACAATTCATTAAGCAAAATTTCTAGCTACAGTTCAAATTCACCATTTTCAAACTATGCTTCTCCACCAGACTTACAATGGAAGCTTTCTCCCACTACGGGTCATCTTTATGGTAGTTTACCTAATTCGGACCATCAATTAATAGAAATTAATGGGTCCAGGACCTATCAGGTATATACCGATGGAAGTGGAGATTTTGAGGTAACAAACTTAAATCCAGGAACTTATAACATTGAAGTAAATTCAAAAGTATATCCAGTTTCAATCAAAGCAGGAGAAGTAGCAAAAATTTTACTAAATTAAGTGGAGGTTTTATTATTGCTTATCAAAAGGAGTATAAAAGGAAAACTATTTAAATCTATAGTTTGGTCGATAGTTTTCACTTTGTTTATTACCGTTCTTCCTATCTTAAATGTACACGCAGAAACAAAGAAAGAAAATGAAGAACCAATTAAAAATACACAAGAATTAGAAGAACTACCTCAATTAAGGACTGAAAACTCAAAGACTTACCTAGATAATGAAAAGAACCAATATATATATGAAGAATATACGGAACCAATTCATTATAAACAGGGAAATGAATGGGAAGACATTAATAATACAATTGTTAATGGAAAATCAGAATCCGACGATCAAGATCTTTCTTTAGAAAATAAATCAAATCGATTTAAAGTAAAATTCTCAAAAAAGAGTAAAGATAACCGAACTCTTAGAATTAAGTTAAAGGATCAACAACTTTCATTCGGGACTGTTGGTGCTAACAAAGTTCAAGGGGTAGCAAAAGACAACAGTATGACTTATCCTGGAGTTTTTCAAGATACAGATTTAAATTTCCAAGTGGATAATAATGCTGTTAAAGAAGAGTTAATTCTTAATAAAAGTACAGAAAAAAACAAATTCACATATGAATTTAAACTAAAGAATTTAGTAGCAAAAAAAGATAAAGAGGGCAATATTGTTTTTGAAAATAAAAAGGGCAAAACATTTTATGTTCTTTCAAAGCCTTTCATGTATGATTCTGCAGAGGCTATTTCTCATGATGTTTCAATGGAACTTCGTGAAGAAAACGGTAAAACATATGTAGATGTAACAGCAGATGAAAAATGGCTGAACTCTTCAGAACGTAAATACCCTGTTGTTATTGACCCAACTGTTGATATACAAGATGGAAATACAGCAGATACATTTATTTCATCTACTTATCCTAATAGCAATTATTATACAGACCCTTCTTTAATTACAGGTAAACAAGTTTATTATGGAACAACACGTTCATTAGTTAAATTTAATTTAAAAAACTTGTTAAGTGGGGCTAAGATATCATCAGCCAGAGTAACGCTAAGTTCACATTCAAATACAGGTGGTTTTGAGAAACAAGCAAATGTTAGTGTGTATCCAATCACAAAATCTTGGAGCTCTAATAGTGTCAGTTGGAGTAACCAACCAACTACTGATACTGTAATATCCAATCAAAATGTATCTACAGATGGTGACTACACATTTTACACTACTAATCTCGTAAAAGATTGGTATAGTGGCAAAAAGGCTAACTATGGAATTATGTTAAAAAACACAGATGAAACAGCAGATCGTAAAATGTTTCGTTCAAGTGACTATTCTACTGACCAATCTAAAAAGCCCAAATTAACAGTCGCATATAAGATTGATCCAATAGGAATAGAAAGTTTTTGGACAACAGCCAATTCAGATCTAAACACCTTCAATGGTAATTTTTACAAACAAGAAACAGATGTAGATATTGAAGGACGAGGTTTTCCCCTATTAGTAAACCGAAATTACAATAGTCGTTCAGTGGATGATGGAGTATTTGGAGTTGGATGGAGTAGTAATCTAGACCGCAAGTTAACTTTTACTACTGATGATTTAGTTATTTATCGCGATGAGGATGGAACAGAACATTACTTTACTAAAGATTCATCTGGTAACTATGAATCACCTGCCGGTACTTATTTACAGTTAGAAAGAAACTCTGATGGCAACTTTAAACTTAGTGATAAAGATCAATCTTATACAACATTTGATTCATCGGGAAAAATCATCTCAGAAACAGACTCTAATAACAACAAAATAGCATATTCATACAGTGTTAATAAATTAATATCCGTTACTGACCCTTCGGGAAGAAAGTTAGAAATCAGTTACGGAACAAATGGAAAAGTAAGCTCAATAGAGGATCCTGCAGGTCGCCAATATAAATATTCTTATGATGCCAATGGAAACCTTACTGGATTTTCAAAAGTGGCTAATGGTGGAAGCGTAGCGTTTAGTACTTCATACGGATATGATGATGTACATGAGATGACCTCTTTTACAGATAAAAGAGGTCACAAAACATCTATGACTTATAACGCAGAAAAGCAGCTTACCAAATATGAACAGCCTGTCACTATTCAGGGTAACCTAAAGGCTGATTATTACAGTGTAGCATATGATACAAATACACAGGTTACCACAATCACTGATTCAAATGGGGTAAAGTCTGAATATACCCATAATGCTTATGGAAACGTGGTTAAGTCTGTTGAGGACGTTGGAGGACATAACTATGTAAGAACCTATAGTTATGATGATCAAAATAATTTGATTCAAGCAAAAGATGCAAATGCTAATAGTAAAGGTAGTAATGACACATATGATTATACATATGATGCCAATGGTAATATTGAAACATTCTCTAATCCTTTAAATGAGCAAGAAGAACTTGATTATGATGAAAACAATAATCCGGTTGAATATACAGATTCAAAGGGTAACACTTTAACTGAACAATATGATAGTAACAATAATGGTGTTGCTTCCACTGATGCAACTGTCAAGTCTTCAGCAACCAAGTATGACAAGAACGGTAATATAATAGAAGAAACTAACTCTATTAGTATAGGGGATAATCTCGTTTCAAATGGAAGTTTTGAAGCAGATGAGAATGGTGATGGCTGGCCAGATAATTGGAAAAAAATAGGGTCAGGAACTTTTACTTATGACAGTAATGGCGCACAAGTACAGAATGCAAAATTAGGCTCTAAACAATTGAAAATTTCTAATCCATCTACTGCTATAGCAGTAGAAAGTAATGCAATCGCATATAATCCAAAGAAAAAATATGTTGTAAGTGGTTATATTAAAACAACGAATGCTAAATCTAATGCAAAACTAACTATTACTGGTGGAGATTCAACTGGAAAAATGACAGGTACTGTTAGCAGTCCAGTAATCTCAGGAACAAGCGAAATCGAACGTGTTCATTTCGTTATTAATCCAGGGGACCTGCCAACCAGTACGACACGCATGACACTTAAGGCTTATGTAAATCAAGGTAGTGGGGATTTCTATTTTGATGGACTTCAAATTGAAGAAGAATATTATGGGGCATTTAACTTAATTGAAAACGGGAACTTTGAAATTGATTCAAACAACGATGGAGTTCCTGATAATTGGTATTTTCCAAGTACCTTATCGTCTGCTGATGGTATTGATAAAACAACAGCATATTCGGGTAACAACTCTATTAAATTAACAGGAAAACGAGGGGTAGATAAATTTGTTCGTCAAGAATTGAATGTGAATGGGAAAGCTGGACAAGAAATTACTGTATCTGGCTATTCAAAAGTAGATTCACCTACTAATTCAGCAGGCCCATATCAGATGAATGTAGCTATCAATCATACAGATGGTACAATTCAATGGGTAAATGGTGATTTTGATAAAAGTAGATCGCATGACTGGCAGCATAATTCCTTACGATTTGCTTCTACAAAAGATTTTAAATCGTTAACTGTTTATTATCAGTATAAGGATCAAACTGGTACAGCATGGTTTGATGCTGCGAAAGCTCAACTTGGTTCTATTCGTACAAAATATACCTATGATACTTTTGGTAATTATATTATTAATGAAACTAATCAGAACGGAAATAATGTTTGGAGTTCTTATGACGACGTTGGAAACGTAACAGGACAAACAATTGGTTCGGATTCACGAAAGTATGAATACGATTCGGAGGATAACCTTACAAAAGTCGTAGATGAAAATGGAAAGACAACGTTATACGAATATGATAAGGATGGAAATCATATTACAACGACCGATGCAAATGGGAGTAAAACAAGCTATACTTACGATGAACGAAATGATAGAACAGCTCTGACAGATGCTCTTGGACGAACTATTAAATATGACTATGATCTAGGAGGAAACCTATCTAAGATCCTTTCTCCAAATGGAAGTGTAGTTGAGAATAGCTATGATAAAGTAGATAGGAAAACAGCAACTTCTTATAATGGAGTAAAACGATATGAGTATACTTATGATGCTAATGGTAATGTTCTTAGTGAGAAGGACCTGTTAACAGGAATAACTACTAATTATGTATATGACACTGATAACAAATTAAAAGAAAAGTCCGATTCAAAAGGAAAGAAGAACACTTACACATACGATGAAAATGGAAACATTAGTACTAGTACATTTACATCTACGACGACAACTAATACAGTTAGTCGTAAAGTAGATAAAAATGACCAAGTTACAGATATTACTAGTGGTAACACATCTACTTCATTTACGTATACAGAAAATGACCAGTTGGCAGGTCTAAAGAATAAAAATGGAACTTTTACACTATATAATTATGATGATGCTGGACAGCTTTCACGATTATTAACTACAGATTCAAGTGGTGCGTTAATTAATTCTTATGATTACACATTTGATGCTAAAGGAAATCAACTAACAGAAAAAACTAAGAGTGGGACAATCAAATATACCTACGATAAGAACAATCAATTATTAAAAGAAGTGCAACCAAATGGAGATACTTACGAATATACCTATGATGCTGTTGGAAACCGTCTAACTAAAAAGGTAACAAAGGGTTCAACAATTACAACTGAAACCTATAATTATGATGCTGCAAATCAATTAACTTCAATCAATGGAACCAATATAGCACATGATAAAAATGGAAATGTAACAAGTGACGGAAAAAGAACATATTCGTACGATGCTGAAGATCGTCTAATTGAAGTTAAAGAAGGTGGAACTTCAATTGCTAAGTATCAATATAATTCAGATGGACTACGTATTAGCAAAACAACAGGTACTACGACTATTTATTATACTTATGATGAAAATAATAATGTTGTACTAGAAACTGACCAGAATGGAAACACTTTAGCTTCTTATATTTATGATGACAATAATCATCCTTTAACAATGAATAAGTCTGGAAAAACTTATACATTTCACGGAAACGCACGTGGAGATATAACAGCTGTAACTGATGAACAAGGTGCTGTCGTAGCTAGTTTCGACTACGACACTTGGGGTAACATTTTAAAAGAGAGTGGCACTTTGGTTTCAGAAGTTCCTTTTCGCTATGCAAGTTATCGTTACGATAAGGAAACAAATTTATATTATCTACAACAACGTTACTATAACCCAAGTACTGGACGCTTCCTAACCTTAGATCCAATGCTTGGCGAAATGGATGACCCAATTACACAAAATGGATATAATTACGCAAATAATAATCCTGTGAATTTAATTGATGCAGATGGAAGAAACCCTTATATTATCGCTGCTCTTTACCTAGGAGCAAGAACTGTAGTTAAAAAAGTACTTAAATCTGCTGTGAAAAAAGCATTAAAAGATGCAACAAAAGCCCTAAAAAACCAAATGAGAAAGAAATCTGTAGGTAAAGGATCAACTGGAAGAACCACACCAAAGAACTTAGAGGAACAACTAGCAATGAAAGAGGTATTGTCAAATCCTCTAAAAGGAGCAAGGGAAGTTGTAAAGGCAAGTAAAATGAATGATAAAAGATGGTTAGGATCTAAAGGTTGGGTAAAAATGCAAAGGATTATTAAAACTAGCAAGGGAAATGTAAACATTCACTTTAATTATAATAGAAAAACAGGGAAATTTGATGATTTTAAATTTAAGTGATAAGGACTACAAATTAGTATTATAATCTTGATTAAAACTTAGCTGATTTAATATATCCTTTTGATATTTTAAATCAGTTAAGTATCTGAATTAATAAAGGTTACGAATATATTATGAAAGAAGGAATAAGATGATTGTTAAATGTATATCTAATGAAGGCTATATGTTCAGCCCTAAAAGCGTAAGAGAAGGTCATGATTTAAAAACAATATATGAAGAATTACAAGTCAATAAAGAATACTATGTATATGGTATGATTCTATATGAGGAAGGATTAAAATACTTAATTTACATTGAATCCGAAATGCCGGCATATCCTTTATGGTATCCTGCAGAACTATTTGAGGTAGTAGATGATAGCTTACCTAGTGATTGGAATTATAAATATAATGGTGTAATTGACGATGCTGTTGCTGCGGTATGGGGATATAAAGAGTTAGTTTCCTCCGAGAGCCACTTTGATGGACTGAGCGAACAGGAAAATAAGGACATAGAGTTATTTTTAAGAAGAAAGAAAGAAATGTATAGATAAAACTATGCCAAAAACAATAATAGATGAATGTTTAGCATTATACTTGGTATATTAACAGAATACAAAGAACGGACCTCCTATCAAGATGCAGGTTCGTTCTTTGTATTTCCATAAACTGAATTTATTAATTAATTGTTGATTTTAAAGTCTTTTACCCACGTTATTTAGTTAATAGAAGAGACTACAACAAATAACGATTTATAGATATAAAAATGCCACTTCTATTTATAATATAGTCTCCATATTTAAAGTCCTTTCATATACCTTAACTAATTTATAACACGTTGTCTTTTTTACATTTGCTTCTTTCATAGCTTGTACGGTTGTAATTTCTTTTTGTTTCCACCCATTATAAGCTTCCACGAACTCTTCACTAACTTAAGTTTTAGGACGACCAAAGGATACACCCTTATTTAACACAGCATCAATTCCCTATGGCTGACGCTTACGAATACAATCTTGCTCTTCATGAGCCCTCCGAGATAAATGTTCCAGGACTATCCTTTGAAGTTTTTTCCAATTTGTTTATCAATGAAAATATCGCGAGGACAAATGCTAACTTCCTGCATCCATTAAAGTTGATGACCTTCATTTTAATCTCGGCTGCTCATACGTATATATCCAAAACTTCTGTTTTCCATTTTTATATCATTTTTTGTTTTTATTCCTCTTACCCTACGAAAAAAGTTTGTAAAAGTGTATGTTTTCCAAAGAACGTTCGTAATTATTTTAAAAACTTAAACGAACGATAAAAACGATAGATTTTTTATATAAAATCAAAGTTCGTAATCGTATACTTTTTCGAACGCACTTCTTTTATAGAAGTAAATGAAAAGATCCTACATCATTTTGATGAAGGATCTACCTGGAGCATCATGTAGGTCATCTTCGTCAAGATGATCTAAGGAACCTATATGTTAACTACCTGTGTATATAGAAATTTACTTACTTCCCATTATTCCAAAGAAAGAATGTTAAATCTGCTTCACACACAATATTATTATGTACTTTAGCAATGCCATGAGCTTTTGCAACAGCTCCTCGGACGCGTGTCATTTCTACTTCTAAGTATAATTGATCCCCTGGACGAACTTGTTTCTTAAAACGACAATTTTCAATACCAGTTAAAAGGCCTATCTTTTCATGATTTTCTTCTTTTTGTAACATTATAATTCCACTTACTTGAGCCAAAGCTTCAACAATTAATACACCTGGCATAACCGAATAGTCAGGAAAATGTCCATTGAAGAATTCCTCATTAGCTGTAACGTTCTTAACCCCAATTGCATTTTCTCCTTCTCTTAATTCAATAATTTTATCTATTAGTAAAAAAGGATAACGATGGGGTATAATTCTTTGGATTTCTTGGATATTCAGCACAATTTCTTCTCCTTCTAAACATTACTTTTTAATTCTTTAAATACTTTTGAAATCACTGCGTTTGTTTTTTCTGTAACAACTTCTTTATCTTTAGACATTTTAGGTACATAAATAGGATCCCCTAAAATGATAAACCTTCTTTTTCTTCCTAATAAGTCTTTTATGGTATGAGGTCCTACATATACTGCTGGTATAATAGGAACACTTCCCCTTGAAGCAATATGAATAGCTCCATTTTTTAACGCTTTCTCTTCTGAGTTTCTTGTTCCACTTGGAAAAATTCCAACTACTTGTTTCTTTTTTAGCAATTGCAAAGGTATTTTTAAGACACTGGGTCCAGGTTTACTTCGATCTACAGGAAATGCATTTAATTTTTTTAAAAGCTTTTTGATAAAAATCTTATTAAATAACTCTTTCTTAGCCATAAAGTGAATAGGAGTCGGATATAATGCTATTCCTAAACACACTACATCAATCCAGCTTTTATGCGTACAAACAACAATAAACGGCTCATTTTGAGGAAGTTTTTCTTTGTTTACTGTTTTCATTCTCCCGTTCATTAAAAATAGTATAAGCTGTAGAAATCTTGTTGCAAAGGTATACATTGATTATTTACTCCTTACCTAAATCCCATTTAATAATATGACCTGCGTGGGTAAGGCCTCCTCCAAATCCATAGAGTAAGAGGACGTCTCCATCTTTTAATTTCCCTTCGTTTATCCCTATTTGTAGTGCTAGAGGAATGGAAACGGAAGAAGTGTTTCCCATGTACTCGACACTAGTTAATGTCTTCTCAACTGGAAACTCTGATCTTTCACATATAGACTCAACCATTCGTAAATTGGCACTGTGTGGAACGAACCAATTTACTTCACTCTTTTGTAGATTTGCTTGTTCTAGCAATTCAGCCATACCTAAAGGAATTGTTCGAGATGCCCACTTATATACTTCTCTTCCGTTTTGCACCATCTTGCCATTCGAACTCAAAGGTTGTCCATGCATGGTAGTAGATAAATTGGTGCGGTATACATGTTTACCTCCCTTTCCATTTGTACCAATATGCGTAGCAATAAAACTTGGGCGCTCTGCATCACTTTCGACCAAAACAGCTGCAGCCCCATCCCCAAATAGAACACACGTAGTACGATCCGTGTAATCTGTAACCTTCGATAACGTTTCTGCAGTTACGACTAAAACTTTATGATGAAGTCCAGATGTAATAAAGGCGTTTGCCATGTGTAATCCATATGTAAAACCAGCACAGGTAGCGTTAAAGTCTAGAGCCCCAGTCGCAGGAATATCAAAGTAATCTTGTATTTGGGCTGCTACGCTTGGAAATGCATAGTCCGGTGTTGTAGTTGAGACAACGATACATCCTACATCCTTTAAATCTTTCTGATATTGCTCCACTAAGTTTTCAATTGCTTTAATAGCTAGATCAGAAGAATATTCGTTTTCATTAGCAATTCTTCTTTCCTTCATGCCAGTTCGTTTCACAATCCATTCATCATTCGTATCTACAATTCGTTCTAAATCGTCATTGGTAAGTCTTTTTTCTGGTACATATGTACCTATTGCTGTAATACGTGCAGTTGATTTCATTATATTCACCCTTCTTTATTACTAAGATATATAAATAGATATTAGTACTAGGTACTAATAAAGTCAATGAAATTATATGAAAAAAATGTAAATTTGGTTTATTTAGACCTAATAATAAAAATAAAAACCCTTTAAAACTATTGATTTTAAAGGGTTTTTGCTTATTATAATACCTGTTGTGTAAATTAAATTTGTGTATGATATATAATTAAAAAAGAAAAATTTGGATAAAGGTATTGTTAAAATTACTTTTATTATGTAAAATTTTCTTATAAAACAGACTATGTGTTACTGGCGTAAACATGGAGAACCATGAGGAAGCACATAGATAACGGCCGTACGCCTGGGCAAAGTATTTGAACATGAGTTCAAATACTTTTTTTATTTGGAAAGGAGATTTTCAAGTGAAAGAAATTGGTTTACGATACGGGATGAATCCAAATCAAAGTAAAGCTAACGTTCAGAATGCTGAGAACACGCCTATTAAAATCTTAAATGGAGAAGCGAGTTATATTAACTTTCTAGATGCATTAAACGCTTTTCAACTTGTTCGGGAGCTTCGACAGGCTACTGATCAACCTGCAGCTGCATCTTTTAAACACGTAAGTCCAGCAGGTGCAGCTGTGTACTCTCCACTAAATGAGACACTTACTGAATCCTATTTTGTTGAAGGCCTAGACCTGTCTCCTTTAGCGATTGCTTATGCAAGAGCGCGTGGGACAGATAGGATGTCTTCATTTGGAGATTGTGCTGCTTTTAGTGATGAAGTAGATGTAACTGTAGCTACTCTCCTCAAAACAGAGGTTTCTGATATGATTGTTGCACCAAGCTACACCCAAGAAGCATTAGAGATTTTGAAACAGAAAAAGAAAGGAAAATATCTAATTTTAGAGATTGACCCAAACTATGTGCCTGGTCCAATTGAAAAAAGAACGGTATTTGGCATTACTCTAGAACAACAAAGAAATGATATACAGATTGGAAAGGAAGTTTTTAATCATATTGTTACGACTCAATCTGATATTCCTGATCATGCAAAGAGGGACCTTCTTGTCGCTCTTATTACATTAAAATATATACAATCAAACTCTATTTGTTTCGCCTTAGATGGCCAAACAATTGGGATTGGTGCCGGACAGCAGTCCCGTATTCATTGTACGAGGTTGGCAGCTGAAAAAGCTGATAAATGGTGGTTAAGACAACATCCAAGAGCACTTAATATGAAGTTCAGAGAAGGCATTTCTCGTGTAGAAGTGAATAATGCAATTGATGGATGGTTGAATGATGATATTACTGAAGTAGAAAATGAACAATGGAAACAGTGTTTTAAAGATATCCCTGCTAGGCTAAGTAAAAGTGAAAAACAAGAATGGTTAAAAAGATTAAAAGACGTTTCTTATGCATCTGATGCCTTTTTACCGTTTCGTGACAATATAGATCGTGCGGCTCAGAGTGGTGTTAAATATGTGGTTCAAACAGGCAATTCTTTACGAGATGAACAGGTTACAGAGGCAGCAAATGAATATGGAATGATCATGGCACATTCAGGTATACGTGTATTTCACCATTAAGCTATGAATTAATATATAATCAAACCAAAAGAGCCAAGATCTCATAAAGGGACTGGCTCTTTTATACTGTTTCCGATAAGGCACAATATGTTAACTAATTCTGAATATCGTGTACAAAGTTCTTTAGTTTAAGAAATCCTTTTTATATCTAACAGCAAGATATATACCTGCAGCAAGGAATGCGAAGGAATATTTAAATAAGAAGAAAATTTGCCACATATATTCTTTGGGGAAGAGTAGGTCGCACAAGATAATTCCAATTAACATAACAAGGGCACTTTTTAAGTTTATTTGACTTGTTCTTTCATCAGACACACTCATACCCATCTTCTTTTGAAGTACGTATACCAATATCATTGCAATTATAAGCGATAAAAGTCCAATACCAATAAGCATATTCCAATTACTATTTGATTGTTCTGTCCAGGTTTTTAAAGGGGTAAAAATAGCATCTTCCATTTTGTCAGTTATCATCTCAGTCATGTCCTCCTACATAATTAAAAATATCGTTAACGTCTACGTCGAAGAAATTAGCTATTCGAAAAGCTAAAACGAGAGAAGGAGAATATTTATTTTTCTCCATCACATATATGGTTTGTTTGGATACTCCTACAGCGTCTGCCAATTCTTTTTGAGACATTCTTTTTAAAACTCGGTGCTCATACACTTTATTTTCAACATAGTCACCATTTTTTTCTTTCAATGTAATCACCTTCCTTTTTTTGACTACAAACAAATAATACAACAAACTTATATAAAGGTAAAGTAAACTTATACAAAAGATAAATATTATTATACAATTTATGATAATAAAAAGGGTTAGACTCTTAGTGAGGAATCTAACCCTTTTTCCATTTTTAATTGAAATTATAAATTCTTTCTCACTGTCTACAAAGCACATTATGTTAACTAAATTTGTATGCTATATATAAAATAGATGTTTTGTAAAAGATGTTTGACATAATGAAAATATTACCATATACTATGAATGTAAAATGTTTTTTACATTTTAGGGGTGGGTTAAGAGTATGAATAATCAAATCAAAGAACTAAGGAAATCTAAAAAGTTATCTCAAGAAGCGCTAGCTAATGCTTGCAATGTATCGAGACAAACAATTAATGCGATTGAGAATAACAAGTACGATCCAAGCTTAGAGCTAGCATTTCAGTTAGCAGGAAATTTAAATGTTAGTGTAGACGAATTATTTTTATACAAAAACAGGGGGAATTTATAATGAGAAATGTAAAAAACAATTATATATGGGCTGCCATTATTTTACTAAGCTGCACTTTTGCATTATATACGATTTATATAACAGATTTTAAAGATGGAGTTAGATTAGGTGTAACGGGAGTTATAGCAATAGTTTTGGTTATCACTACTTTATGTCAACTTGCTACATGGGGATTTGATCGAGAAATTCAAAAAGATGAGATGGGTAAGAAAATTGCTACGATGAGTGCTAAAAGAAGCTATCATATCTTAACTATAGGTCTTTTTGTTCTTTGGATTTTAGATCGTATTATTTTCGTAAGAAAAAATGACTTTGGCAATATTTCTTTGTTTGCAGCGTTATGTCTGGCATTGGTTATCTTTCCAATTGTTCAATTCTTTTCTGCGAGACGTTATAGATAATGTTTAAAAAGCCTAGAGCATTATGTTTCTAGGCTTTTTAGTTCATATAACGTTGATTATGGTAACTAAAGACGTATAACTGTGCGAACGGCATTTTTAAATATATGTTCAGAAGCTAAATCAGTTATGATCGTTAATAAAATAAAAAGCTACCCCGGAGTGGAGTGACCCCATAGAGTGAGACAAATAACCTTGGAGAAAACAGCAATTTTCTCTTATAATCCGTTATACAATCACACCTTTTTGTATCATAAGTAGTTTTCTCACTTTGTAGAATAATATTTATAAAAAAAGGCCGTATAAAATATTTATGTAAATAGTATCAAAATATCTTAGTTCCTTTAACTATTACGTCTATGGATGAACATTGTAATGACAATAACAAGAAGCATTACGCCAGCAATCCCAAAATACGGCATCCACCATTTAATTGTCTCAATGATTCCCTCAGATAATCCCTGATTTTCTAAAAAATTCTCCATGTTGTTATCCCCTGTCTTATTTAATGTTATTCTCAACGATAATTCGTTTTGCGCTTTGATAGGTGGCAACAAAATATGCTGCATATAGTGCTAGAATAATTCCATAGCTGACGATTGTATTCTGAGCAATTGATATTTCAAAGAAAGGCTCTAGCTTATCTAATACTACTCTAGTGGTGAAACTAGAGAGTATTACTGCCATAATTAACGGAGCAACAAAATAAAAAGCGACCTGCTTAAAAATGGACTCGTTAATCATTCCTTTATCAGCACCAATTTTAGCTAAAGTACGATAACGCTCTTTATTGTCTTGTATTTCCGTTAGCTGCTGTAACGACAACACAGACAAGGTTACAATCAACAGAACTATGCCAAGATAACTGCAAATGAATGCAATTACACCAAAGGTTCCAAAATACGTATCTTTAATTACACTATTAGTTACATAAAACATGCTTCCGTTTAGTGAATGTTCAATCCATTTATTATTCATAGCTTCATACACTTGACCTTCCACTTTTATTGATGGAAATTTACCGTTAAGTAAGTAGCTATCTGGTTTAAGTGTACGAGCGACTTGATCTGGAATAATTACTGTACCCATATCGTTTGAAATCGTGGAGTTTGATAAAGAGATAATATTTTTAAAGTGTTTATCACTTACAGGCTTTAATGTTTTGTGTCCAACGGTAAGGGTTCCATTGTGTTGTAAAAAATACTTCACGTTTTTTTCAGTGCCTTCGTGGTTTGCATTTATAATGTATTGACCAGAATTCAATTGAATCTGTTTCTGTCCAGATAATCTCATCTGCTTGTTAAAATCTGTTTGTGAAATGAAATTGATGTGAGATTGTAGCATTTTTTGTTCTGCTTTAGCTAGATTGAGCTTCTGCCCCTTAAACAAATCTTCATAAGTCATAGTTGTTTTATATAACGTAGTTTGAGCGTAGCTCTTGAGGCTTTTTTTAAGCTCAATTCCGTCACGATCTGCTCGATTTAAAGGCGCAATGTTTTTCTGGTATGGATACATAATTGTAAGGTCAAATGGAGTAGATGCTTTAGCCTGCTTGTTCATAGAGCTCGTAGTACTAAATCCTGTTCCAAGCACGACAAGTGATGTAAATAGAAGTCCACAGAGCACAATCAGAACTAGAAAATTAGTTTGCATCTTACTTCCTAGTTGTCTAAAAGAGAATACATTTAAACCAGTAAAATATGTTTTTTTGTTCCTTTTTATTAGCATGATTATTACACCAGAAACTGTGTAATAAAATAAGACAACTCCCACTACAAGAAGCCCCATTATCCAGGTCAATTTATCTTTATCTAACCCATAAAATAAGAGTGATGTAATGCCTGTCACAAGTGATACGAGTGAAAGCAGAAATAATAGCAGTGTAATGGGTTTATTAGGAATTTTTAATTCTTGGTTTTTTCTATTTGCTGTCAAAAGGTCAACAAGTTTAATGTTCATGATTGTACGAGTATTAAATAACATGACAATAATAAAAATAAGTGCAAAGCTTATAATGGTTTGTTTCATCGCTGCTGCTGAAAACATTAGTTGAAAACCTGCTGCATTCCCTACAAATAACTTTAAAGCGATGATTGATATTCCTTGTGATAAAAGAAAACCTATACCAAGCCCTACCATTAAAGCTAATATCCCTACTAAAAAAGTTTCCCCTATGAATAGTGAAGATATCTTCCATTTATTCATTCCCAGGGACATATAAATGCCCATTTCTTTATTTCTTCGCTTCATAATAAATTGGTTTGCATAAATGATGAGAAAAGCAAGAATAACTGCGATGAATTTGGATAGTAGTCCTATATATGTACCCAGAGCATCTCCGAACAGTTCCATAGCATAATTTAATTTATTTAAATCCGGCTGAGAAGAGATTGAGTTAAAAGCATAGAACAAGCTCACTCCTAAAGCCAATGTGAGAAAGTATATTGCGTAATCTTTCATACTCCGTCTTACATTTTTAAAAATCAGATTAAAAGTCATCACTTATATCTCCCCCGAGCAATGCTACAACTTCCATAATGCGGTTAAAGAAGGTTTGACGATCATCACTTCCTTTTACTAGTTCATTAAATATCTTCCCGTCCTTAATAAAGATGATTCTTTTACAAAAACTAGCGTTATATGCGTCATGAGTAACCATTAAGATAGTAGCTTGTTGTTGTTTATTTAATATCTCTAAGCTTTTTAATAACATTTTTGCTGACTTGCTATCAAGGGCACCAGTCGGCTCATCAGCTAATAATAGTGAAGGCTGCGTTACAATGGCTCTAGCTGCTGCAATCCTCTGCTGTTGCCCACCGGACATTTGATAAGGATATTTATGTAGGATGTTTTGTATATTTAATGCATTTGCCACCTTATCAATTTCTTCGTGAATTTTGTTTTGAGGGTAATTAATTATTGATAATGCTAAAGATATGTTTTCGTAAGCAGTCAAGGTATCAAGTAAGTTGTAATCTTGGAAAATGAAGCCTAACTTCTCTCGACGAAACTTTGATAATTTATTTCCTTTCAGTGTTGTAATATCGGAACCTTGGACATAAACATGACCTGCTGTCACTGTATCAATAGTTGAAATGCAGTTTAATAAAGTACTTTTTCCACTTCCACTTGCCCCCATAATTCCGAGAAAATCTCCTTTATCAACTTCAAAAGAAATATTGTTTAAAGCATGTGTAATGCTGGACCGGTTTCCATACACTTTTTCAATATTTTCGACCTTTAATATTGTGCTCATTGAATTTCCCTCCTTGTTTTTTTCAGGATATCATTTAAAACTTTTTGGTACTATCGTTCTTCCTTACCGCAACATTACCGATTTGTAAGGTTGAGGTTATTACAATTTAATCCAAATTTGTATATAATGTTATGTGTGGCGTCTATCATTTCAACCTATTAGAATTGCAAAATAAAGGTTAAAGTTCACTGGAAACAAATTAAAAGACGTTCATTTACATATGTATTACAAACAACATCAAGGGATTTTAAAATGCTATTTAGATTCCTTCATTATAATTATGACAAACTTGTAATCACTTAATATGGAGGAAAGATTATGAAAATATTTATCATTGAAGATGACCAAACTATTCGAAACGAACTAATGGATTTCCTTACGAAATATGGATATGAGTGCAATAGCAGTGATGACTTTGAAAACATTGTAGAAGCATCTTTAGAGTCCAAGCCAAACCTGATTCTCTTGGATCTTACCCTTCCTTATCAAGATGGTTTTCAAATATGCAGACAAATTCGTAAGGTTTCTTCTGTTCCAATTATTGTTGTAACTAGTCGAAATACACCCATGGATGAACTACTAATCCTTAATATTGGAGCAGATGACTTTATTACAAAACCATATGACTTACAAATACTTTTAGCGCATATTCAAGCAGTTCTAAAACGAACCAACGAAAGTGCACAGAATGTTTTCTTAACTTACAAAGAATTAACGTTAGATGTGTTAAAAAGCAGAGTTATATCTGGTATAGAAGAAGTGGAGCTTAACAGAAATGAATTAGGACTTCTTCGTCTTTTGACACTTAATAAAGGGAATATCATTTCAAGGGAAGAGCTAATGAATGAACTGTGGCAAAATGGGGATTTTGTAGACGAAAATACATTAAACGTAAATATAGCTAGGCTAAGAAGAAAGTTAGAATCTATTGGATTAGAAGGATATTTATTGACAAAAAGAGGACAAGGATATCAACTATGAGTGCACTTCAGTTTGTGCAGGAAAAGCAGGTTTCATTTTTTTTAAATACGCTTTCCCTGTGTATTATTTCCTTTATGCTTCTTTTATTTGATCTTCCAGTAAACTTGATTATCTTAATTAATACCATTTTCATATTCTTTTTTTCATGTACAATGCTGTTTGAATTCTATCGAATGAAACATTATTATGGCAATTTAATGGCCATATTTGAACAGCTGGATGAGAAGACACTAATTGCTGATATTGTACAAGAGCCAACGTTTCATTCTGGACAGGTGTTTTATAGCATACTAAAGAATGCTACAAAGGTCATGAACGACCGTATCTCCTCCCTGAAGAATTCTCAACAAGAGTACTATGATTACATAGAAATGTGGGTTCACGAGGTAAAAACCCCCATCACTGCATTAAGATTAATCCTAGAAAACCATAGAACTTCTGAAAAGATACACATTCAAACAGAAATATCTAAAATTGATGGATATGTTGAGCAAGCCCTATACTATGCAAGAAGTAGTACTTTAAATCAAGATTACAGAATTGAAACATTTTCACTCCATTCTGTTGTTAATGAAGCTGTTAAGTCTCTATCTTTGACTCTCATACGTGCAAGTGCTCAAATAAATACGGATCAACTTGATCTAAAAGTCACTTCAGATTCCAAGTGGATCATCTTTATTTTAAAACAGCTGATAGATAACTCTGTTAAATATAGAAGCCTCTCCTTAGAGCTATCTTTTACTGCAAAAAAGATTGAAGGAGGAACTGTTCTAGGCATCACTGATAACGGAATTGGGATTAATGAAGGTGACCTCGGGCGTATCTTTAAAAGAGGATTCACAGGAACTAACGGACGAAATTATGCCAAATCTACAGGGATGGGACTATATTTGTGTAATAACCTGTGTGAAAAATTAGGACTCTCTATAAAAGCAAGCTCTCAAAAGGAAAAAGGTACTGTAATAAAAATTTTTTTCCCAGATAAATTAAATGCTTTTGATTAAGAAAGCGATGGAATAGGAGCCAAAAATTAAATAATACATCAAATTACCATTTAATGTATTATTTAATTCGTTTTTTCATATGTATGAATTGTGCACTTTTTATGCATCTTTCTGCTTACGATTCCTCAAATCATCGTTGATAAATCAAGGATGTATAAAAAGCTGCATAACTCATAATTGAGACCTCTTTCGAACCCTTACTCCCAGAAGGGTTCTTTTTTTGCATGTGTTCCGGAAAGAGTGATTATGTTAACTAACTTTGTATGGAGTATACATAAGGTAATTGTAGAGTATTGAAGTATATGGGAAAATGGTTGAGGAGTTTTTGTTTTTTAATACTGTGCAAAGGTATCTATTTAAATAGATAGTTTCAACCAAGGAGGAAACAAATGCGAGATTGTCCCGCGGAATTAGACTTTATTTCATTATTTGAATGCATTCCACTTAAAAAGGACCAAAATGAGATCTTTTTGTACGATCAGTCCACTTTTATCTTTACGAACGAAATAAACAAGTTTGAAGTGAAAATTTCACCATTCTATAATTTTTTCTCGCTTTCAGTAACCGATTTAGAAGATGATGAAATCTTTTATTACAGTCTCGAATCGGTTACAAAGATTGAGATTGTGAATGATGATAAAGAAAGCAAAGCAATTCGATTATTTATAGATCAAGGAATTGATCGTTTTATAATGATTATGGATATAGTATTTAGACCCAAATTTAAAGTTGTGTTAAAAGAAGTTTTAGATTCCTAGAATGTTGATTATGTTAACCTTAGTAAATAATTTAGAAAAGGTGAGATGAATGTTGGAAAGCCAGCCAACTAAACAAAATTTGATAAATAAATTAGATAACGTTCTTAAAGAAAATATGTCTAGAGAGCAATTTAATCAATGGGCCTATAAATGGGTTCAAAACCTAGATAGTAGAAATATACTTTCTTCTGAGGAGGATCAACTACATGAATACCTTATTTTCTTGTTATGTATTGATTTAGAAATCGAACCGAATATATATTTTCATGAAGATATAGAAATACAAGAATGGATTAAAAAAATAACACTAGGCGTTCCATTAACTTAATATAGGTATTTCAATGATTGCCGATAAAGTACATTATGCAAATTAAATAACTTTATTTATCCATAAATGTTATTATTTAGATTATACATATAAATGCAAGGTGGAATGTTTATGGAAAATAAGTCAGTTGTAGCTTACATTTTAATCTTTTTATCATTGGCATTATCAATTTATTTATTTGTTAACCCAAACTTATTAGTTCCGAAAGGTTATGAGCTAGCTATTGATGGCTATCTAATATCTCGAACATTAGTAATGATTTTTGCTTTATATTTAGTTTCCAAATTGGGATATGCTCTATTAAATAAAAAAGGTTAACTCATTAGAGTTAACCTTTTTTATGCTACCTAGAACGTGTTTTATGGTAACTACAAATACATAATGAATCTACTAAAAAGGCAACATATATTGGTTTTTGAAATGGTACAATAAGGTAATTAATATGATTTAAAAAAGTTGTTGTAGAAAACAATTTTTTTAAATCATATTTTTATTTAACCCAAAAATCACCAATGAAAAGTGGACTTTTTTTCAATGTAAACTAAGCGTTGTCATATGTATACCAAGGGTTTATCGCTTTATATTGATTAAAACCATACACTGATTATGAAGGAGGAAGCTAAGATGAAACTTGCT
>Ga0209463_1000737_pt1 | contig 22807 bp, 25 predicted proteins | sample AgamicMgSfrz_FD_187169 | JGI IMG/M metagenome (GOLD analysis project Ga0209463, IMG submission 187169) | Agave microbial communities from Guanajuato, Mexico - Mg.Sf.rz (SPAdes) (version 2) | ecosystem: Host-associated > Plants > Phyllosphere > Phylloplane/Leaf | place: Guanajuato, Mexico... | reverse complement strand
GTCCCGGGTTCGCTTTTTATGGAGAATGACAGATACTCTTTTCCATCAACGCAATCTTCTTATTTTGATGATTAGAATTTTATACAAACTAGCATGGAATGTCAATAGGTCAGAACCTAAAACATATCTTTCATCGTATCAATCTGTTTCAGGAACTTTTTTGATTTCAAAAGCAGACCGGAATATTCCTCATAATATGCATCGATGATCTTCCGCAGTTCTTTTTTCGTTTCAGGCTTGACGGAAATGTTTCCGAGCCTTGATAAATCTAAATAATAAAAAATCCGAAGCAATTTGACGGCTGCTGGTGAAATTTTAAAATGATAAGGGTCTTTCCCCAGACAGCGGTGACAGATAAAGCCCGCTTCCCGAAGCGAGAAGGAGAATTCCCCTTCCGTTTCACCACATACGGCACATTGATTCAGCACTGGGTTAATCCCATTGACGGGCAGCATCTTCATTTCAAAAATGAATGTCAAAACCTCCGCGTCATATTCCTCGTTTATGTAATGCAAGGTTTGCGAAAGCAATTCATACAAATATGGATTCGGTTTCTTATCCTCGACGCTTTTATCAAGCAATTCAACAATATATGAAGCATAAGCGGTGGCAAAAAGATCCTCCCTTATGAAACGGAGTGAATCGACCATTTCGCCTTGCTGAAGACTGCCGAGTCCGGTTGATGTGGTTACAAGAAAATACCCGGAGCAAAAAAGCTGTGTGACGGCAGAAAGCCTGCTGTTAGGTTTACTGGCCCCTCTCGCCATGACGCCAATTTTCCCTAGCTCACGGGTATATATAGTAATGATTTTGTTATTTTCTCCATATGCAGTTCGCCTTATGACAATGCCCTCACATTTTTGGAGCATACCAAGACACCACCCATGCTCGCCAAGGCTAACCTATGAAACAGGAAAATCAATTTCTGCTAGCTCATCATTCAATCCCAAGTGTCTTTCCTGTCTCTCGACTTCTATCTCCTTAAACAGCAAATAGGTGTCCACATTACCTGTTTCAGTGAATAATTCCCAGGTAAAATCCAACATATAAAGCCCACCTTTCATTTTTAACTAGCAATATGAATATCCGACCATATGATTAGCTTGACCGTTTTCCTAACTTTCATGTTGCGTAAATTTTGTTAATTAATACTCGCTTTCATTGAAGCCGTAATCGCGAAGCTGGCTTGCTTTGTTACGCCAATCCTTCTGTACCTTCACCCACAGTTCCAAGAAAACTTTAGAGCCCAATAGGTTTTCGATATCCACCCTGGCACGGCTGCCGACTTCTTTAAGCATTTTCCCTTGCTTTCCGATGACAATGCCTTTTTGTGAATCCCGTTCGACAACGATAGTCGCCATGACATTGATGGTGTCGCTATTGTCCATCTTTTTAATTGAATCGATGACAACAGCCACTGAATGTGGAATTTCTTCCCGTGTCAGGTGCAGTACCTTCTCGCGGACCAATTCGGAAATGATAAAACGTTCCGGATGGTCGGTCACTTGGTCAGCTGGATAGAACTGGGGACCTTCAGGCAGATGCTCTTTGATTTGTTCAAGCAGAGTATCCACATTATTTCCTTCAAGCGCAGAAATCGGAACGACTGCCGCAAAAGGGTAAAGCTGTTGGTATTTTTCAATGATCGGAAGTAAATCATCTGGATGCATCGCATCGATTTTGTTTACGACCAGGAAAACAGGCGTTTTTACGGATTGAAGTTTTTCGATGATAAACTCGTCCCCGCGTCCGTATCCTTCAGTCGCATTGATCATGAAGAGAATCAAATCGACTTCTTTCAATGTATTCGTTGCCACTTTCATCATGAAGTCGCCAAGCTTATGCTTTGGTTTATGAATGCCGGGTGTATCGATGAAAATCATTTGTGAATCGTTTTGCGTAAGTACACCCTGGACCTTATTTCTTGTAGTTTGCGGTTTATCACTCATAATGGCGATTTTCTGGCCGATGACCCGATTCAGAAATGTACTTTTTCCAACATTAGGTCGTCCAATTATTGAAATGAAACCTGATTTGTAACCTTTTACTTGTGTATCGTCAAATAGTTTATCCATTTAAATCCTCCGGTGAAAAAGCTCCTGGAAGCAATTCCTGTACTGTTAGTTCTTTTATATCCCCATGTAAGTTGGTCAAAACGACCGGCATATCCTTTTCGCACAGTTCTGAAATAACCTGCCTGCATGCCCCGCATGGAGCGACGGGACCATCGGTATCCGCAACGACTGCAAGTTTGGTGAATTTTTTATCGTCATGGGCATAAGCGCTGAATAAAGCTGTCCTTTCGGCGCAATTACACATGCTGTATGCAGCATTTTCTATATTACAACCATGATAGACCTTTCCATCAGCGGTTAAAAGGGCTGCCCCCACCTTAAACTTGGAGTAAGGCACATAAGCTTTATCCCTTGCTTTTTTAGCTTCCTCAATCAATTCTTTTGTATTCAATTCACATCTTCCTTTCAAATTGAGTACCATTTCGGCAACCTACAGGCCAACCTTAGGCAAAAAGATAATCAATCCAACTATTATAGAAAATATAGCATATATGAATACAGCTCCGGCTGCAATATCTTTTGCCTGCTTGGCAAGCGGATGGATTTGGTCCGTTACCAGGTCCACTACCCTTTCAATCGCGGAATTAACGAGCTCCAACGTAATCGTACCGGCTATGGCCGCCAAAATGAAAAGCCACTCCATCCCATTCAATGAGAAGTGCCAGCCAAAGAATACGACGATTGCCGTTAACGCGAAATGAATCTTGATATTGCGTTCAGTCCGAACAGCCTCCAAAATTCCCTGACAGGCGAAAGAGAAACTTTTTAATAAAGGATACTTTTTTTTATCCTTCTCTTGAAAGTCCATATTCTTCCAAGATCTCCTTTTGTTTTGTGAACATCACTTTTTCATCTTCTTCATTCATGTGGTCGAATCCCAATAAATGAAGAAAACCATGCAGTGCTAAAAATCCAAGTTCCCGGTCAAATGAATGACCATATTCTTCAGCTTGTTCTTTCGTGCGTTCAATGGAAATGATGATATCCCCTAACATGCGGGGCATTTCCGCTCCGACAATTTCCACTTCATCATCCCCCATTTCTTCAAGCGCAAAAGAAATGACATCTGTAGCTGAATCTTTATGACGATATTCTTTATTGATTTCCCGAATCCTATCATTGTCTACAAATGTAACAGACAGCTCGGTGTCTTTTTCAATGTTTTCTTTTCTTGCCGCAAATTGAAGAATGCTTTCAACAAGCTGCTGAGCTTCCTCCGTTACTTCATTCGTTTCATCCATTAAATCGATAGCTAAAATCATTCTTTCACCTTCTGTCCTAATTTATCCGGCTCCGGATATTCAATCCTGGAGTGGAAGATACCATTCAGCGATTCACATAAGGAATGCTTCACGATACTTAATTCTCTCATAGTAATGTCACATTCATCAAATTGTCCATCAGAAATCCTGTCCTGAATGATGAAACTTACCAGCTCTTCAATCTTCTCCGGAGTTGGGTGCTTCATCGACCTCACTGCAGCTTCCACACTATCGGCTATGCCGATGACGGCCACTTCCTTCATTATCGCCCTCGGCCCGGGATATCGGTAGGCCGCCTCGAGTGTGGACTCATCCTGTTTTTTTGCCTTATGGTAGAAAAATTTCAATAATGTGGTCCCATGATGCTGCTCTGCAATATCCACAATCTCTTTCGGGAATTTGTGACTGCGCAGCATCTCCCCGCCATCTACGGCATGGGCAATGATGATATCCCTGCTCGTTTCCGGCTGCAGCCGATCATGCGGGTTCTCTTCACTCATCTGATTTTCGATGAAGAAGTGCGGCCGCTTCGTTTTACCGATATCATGATAATAACTGCCGACCCTTGCCAGCAAGCCATTCGAGCCGATGGCTTCACAAGCCGATTCCGCCAAATTGGCGACCATTACACTATGATGATATGTCCCCGGAGCCTCAATCAAGATCTTCCGCAATAACGGATGATTGGGATTCGCGAGCTCAATAAGCTTAATCGATGATAAAATCCCGAAACCAGCCTCGAAAAACGGTAACAGGCCCATTGTCAAAACGGCTGCACCCACTCCAGAACCTATGGCAGCAGAAGCATAATACAAGTACTCCATTCTAGTATAATGGCTGTCCATAATAAAGATGAGCGAAAAAACAAATGCCATATTGATTAAAGACAACAGCAGCCCCGCTACCAGCACCTTTGATTTGAAATTGGGCCTGGATAGGATGATGATTGCCGTCAATCCCCCGAAAATGATATAAAGCCCCATCGAGAAATCCAGATTTCCAGGTGTATCACCATTAAATATAATCGTACCATACGAACCTAACAATATGATCATTGCTACCGCTAACCTATCATTCAATAATATCTTGATGAGCATCGCCGCCATGGCACCCGGAAAAATGTATTCCAAGTTCGAGTTTTTCAGGTCTGCCAGAATGCTGACCGTTTTCATGGTAGCCATTGAAAGGATAAAGACAAGACTGAAGATCAATAACTGATTGTACTTGTTATCCTTTTTGGAAACGGAATAGTAGAAATAGTAATAAAAAGCGGCAAAAGTCAGGAATATGAATAACAGCAGGCCGATATACGGGTAAATGGTAGACTCCGTATTTAAGAAGCCTGCCAGTTCAAGCTGCCTATATACATCCCTGTCCACTAACTGATTTTCTTCAACGATGATCTGGCCTTGAAGGATCCTGATCGGCTCCACGCTTTCAACCGCTTTCCTTCGCTGTTCCTCGGTTTTGTCCTTATCGAAAAATACATTCTGAATGATTGCCGTACGCGCAAGGGAAGTGGAGGCTTTTTTCATATCGCCACTAATGCTCATATAACCCAATTCCTCTACAACCTTTTTCTTGGCATTTTCGACGTCACTTGCAGCGATTCGGGAGCTCATCACATTATTCACTGCCGTAATGGTCGAATCCTTCGCTATTTTCAACTCATCTTCATCCGCCTGCACTAATGCTAGGAAAACGGATTCCTCGATATTTTTATTCACTTCATCAGTCAATTTTTCTTTTAATATCGAAACTTTTTGAGCATCCGTCTTTACGGTCTCTTTTTTATCCTCATCTTCTTTATGATCTTCATCGGGGTCCGTTTCTTTATTCACCTCAATCGCTGAATCGAAAATGGATGAAATCAGATCGACTTTATTTTTGGCATATTCTTTTTTTAAAGAATAAACATCCGCCACCTGTTTTGAAATCTCTTCTTTTTCCTGTTCCGTCTTATAGGTATCTTCCACAGTCTTGGTTGATCGGATCGTTTGTTCCGCAGGCTTAAAAAGCTCTACCTGAACCCTTTCCGGCTTCACATTGGAGAACATTAAACCATACGCAAACAAACCAAGTATGATGAACAGAAGCACTTGAAAAAAACGATGGACCAACAGCCCTTTTATTTGTGTGAAAAATTTCTGGATACGATTCAAGGAAGGTCCTCCTAAAAAAATGATGTTTATTATTCTAGATATGTAAAATCATAACAGTTTTCATATGAATTTTCACCTTCGTATTGATAAATGTAAACGTTCTGTCATTTCATATCCACTTTTTCACCATAAAGTTCGTCATTTAGACACATCACGAAAAATCCGCCGATTGAAATGGCGGATTTTTTCTTATGACTTCGCCTGCTCGTAAGCAGTAATGATTTTAGCGACAAGCGGATGCCTTACTACATCACTTTGTTCAAAATAAACAAAGGAAAGGCCTTTAACATTCTTCAATATCTCTTCTACCCGGACAAGACCTGACTTCATACCTTTTGGAAGGTCAATCTGGGTCCGGTCTCCCGTAATGACCATTTTCGATCCGAAACCAAGCCTGGTCAAGAACATCTTCATTTGGGCTTCCGTCGTATTCTGGGCTTCATCCAATATGACAAAGGCATCTTCAAGCGTACGACCCCTCATATAAGCCAGGGGAGCTATTTCGATCGTTCCGCGCTCTATCATCCTTTGCGTCTGTTCCATCCCCAGGAGGTCATGGAGAGCGTCATACAGCGGCCTTAGATAAGGATCTACCTTTTCCTTCAGATCACCAGGCAGAAAACCTAGGCTTTCCCCTGCTTCGACGGCAGGCCGTGTCAGGATGATCCGTTTAACATGTCCATTTTTCAAAGCATTGATGGCCATCACTACAGCAAGATAGGTCTTCCCGGTTCCGGCAGGCCCTATTCCAAATACAAGATCCTGTTTCTTTATTGCCTGGATATAGTATCTCTGCCCGATTGTTTTGACTTTAATGGATTTCCCCTTAGCCGTTTTAGCGATTTCCTCATCATATAATTCACCGAAATACTCCAATGTTCCTTTTCTTGCCAATTCAATTGCATAAAGCACATCTCTGGAACTGATTGCAATTCCTTTTCTGACTACAGTCAATAATGCCTTGAGGATTTCCTCCCCCATCGTTACCCGCTCGATATCCCCGGCAACACTCACCGCTTCACCTCGGGTTATGACGGAAATGCCAAGTTCCTCTTCGAGCACTTTTACATTTGAATCTCCATTGCCCAATAACGCGATCGCTTCATTGGGGGATTCGATTTCGAGCTTAATTACTTTCACATCATCTGCCATTCGTTAGTCTCCTTGAATGATTGGCTGTCCAATCGCTATATCTTCAATAACTTGGTAATGTATAGACAATTTAACTTTACCATTCTCCATGCTTTCGTGCAAAATTTTTTCTTCGACGATTTCATCTTCCTCGTCTAAATGTTTTTTTAATTCCGCTTTAGCCATTTTCCTGCCTTCCTCCACCGCTTCTTTCTCCGTATAGCTTCGTACAATATCTTCCTTGCTCCTTAAGGTCACTTGTTTATAAGAAATCGGCAGCTCCCATTGAAGAAAGTGAAAAGGCCTCACTGTCGTTTCCTTTTCCTGTTTTTCATATCCCGGATCCTTGAAGCCCCATACCGGAAGGGAAAAGCCCCCCATTTTCAAAAAGTGCTTGCTCGTTTCATCTCCGTTAAAAACAGAAAACTTGGTTTTTAACGGAACTTCCACTTTCGCTTTATACCACGTTTTCCCTTTTATTACTCCCTTTGCGGATACAATTTCCTGTTTATCCTCTTTACCAATCAATCCTGAAACAAGAAGTTGTCCTTTTCCTACATAATCATTCACATTAACAATAGATTGTCCTTTTTCAACGAACATATCAGCGATTATCGCTTTTTTTGATGCTACCAAATTCTGTGGAGATGTTTTCTCGACCTCTTTAGGCTGCCGTTTTTCCACAACCCGAAAATGATATGTCGTTCCCTTTAGCTCGACCCCCACCCATGTCAATGCACCGATCCGGTCCGACAGCTTACGCTGAATCGTATCCACATCATCAACAAAGAATTGCACTTTACCGATTTTCACGCCCATCTTGTCCAATTCTTTCCGGATGGCATGCTCGGTTGCCGGTTTGGCATCTTGAACCTCGATGCCCCATACCATATTGGAAAGCACAAATATACATAGCAGGAAAGCGATCATCCCCACTAAAAACCCGCTGTTTTTCATGACTCTCTTCATCAGGAAAGGGAAACCCTTTCCCTGCATGAACTTTACTTTACATTCACTCTTACGCATGACCTGACGTAGTTTGGGGATATCCCTGATATCCATATGGAAAATCAGGGCTTCACTTCCGACACGCTTCACATCCCAGATATGAAGCCCCCTTCTCGTCAGCATATTAATTAACCGTTCTGCACCTTTTCCATAAGCCTTCACCTTTACATAGCCTGTATAATAGTTTGTCCATTGGTTTTTCATGGAGACCTCCCGGGATCATTCATTGATAAAATAAACCTTGTCAATTTTGCCTTCGAGCATGATTTCTTCCGGCAAAATCGTCTTTATGACAAAGGCATTTCCCTTTATCAGCAACTGCCCATTTTTCAGCATCAATCGTACTTCGCTGTCTGTAAAAGCCAATAAGCCACGATGGTTTTCAATATAAATATGTAATTGTCCGATCATTGTAATTCGCGGCAGGTCCATCATGACATCTTGCGGAAGGTCCATTGTTTTGGTCATAAGCTGTTTCACTTTTTTTCCCCAATTGTGTGCCATAAAAAAGAACCCCCTTTCATCTCAATGTATGAAATGAAAGAGGGTTCTAGCACAAAATTATAAGTGAATGAAAGTCTATTTTTTCATGCTCATTTAATGAAGGTCTAAAAAAGCCAGGGGCTCTGAATCACCTTCTGGACCTTTGAAGACTTCTCTTCGCCCTTGGCGGTCCAAGCACCTCTGACATGATGATGCCATCAATCAACTGCTTTTTGCCAAAAGAAGGTCCTTTGCGATAGACCGGACTGTTATTATCAGCAATCGTTGAAGTAAGTTGATCTGCCTTCGCTTTTTGATACAAACGCTCTTGATCGTACTTCTGCTGTAGCCGTCTAAGCTCCGCAATCCTTTTGTTCGCTTCGTTCGTCGTCTCATCGATCACTTCGGCAGCCTGTGCTGCCTGCTGTTCGACTTTCCTTACGGGAGCAGGTGCAGGTCTTTGCTGCTGATTCCCTTGCTGCATTTCACCTTGAAGCTCCTGCATGACCTCCTGCCATTTCTTTTTCGGAGGGGTGTTAGGATCTTGAGGCTGTTTTTTCTTTCCTAACATGGACGTTAAAATACCGATCAAGACAATGATAAGGAATGGGTTCTTGAGAAAGAAATCAATAAAATCTCCCATTTAAAGACCTTCCTTCCCTGACCTAATTATTATTATGGTTATTGTTGTTATCTTTTGGATTTTCGGATATTTTACTGATGGAACCGCGCATATCCGTATCGGCCGTGATATTTTGGATATTCATATAATCCATCACTCCAAGATTTCCGCTTTTCAGTGCATCGGCCATGGCCAGCGGAACTTCCGCTTCGGATTGAACAACCTTCGCTCTCATTTCCTGAACACGGGCAACCATTTCCTGTTCAAGTGCAACAGCCATCGCACGTCGTTCTTCGGCCTTTGCCTGGGCTATTTTCTTATCGGCTTCGGCTTGGTCCGTCTGTAATATGGCCCCGATATTTTTACCGATATCCACTTCAGCAATATCAATGGAAAGAATTTCGAATGCCGTCCCTGAATCCAACCCTTTCGATAAAACCGTTCTTGAAATCAAATCGGGATGTTCCAGTACATCCGTATGCATTTGCGAAGCACCGATCGTCGATACGATCCCTTCCCCTACACGGGCAATGATCGTCTCTTCACCGGCACCACCGACCAGGCGTTCAATATTGGCCCGGACCGTGATCCTGGCCTTCGCTTTCACTTCAATACCATTCATCGCCACACCTGAGATGAATGGAGTTTCGATCACTTTCGGGTTAACGCTCATTTGAACGGCTTGCAGTACATCACGACCGGCAAGGTCAATGGCTGCACCCCGTTCGAAAGGTAACGTGATATTGGCGCGTTCTGCAGCAATTAATGCATTCACCACTCGATCGACATTACCGCCTGCAAGGTAATGGCTCTCCAATTGATTCGTCGAAACATTGATTCCAGCCTTATGGGCCTTGATAAGGGGATTGACGACCCTGCTTGGAATAACACGGCGAAGCCTCATCCCAACTAATGTAAATATACTGATTTTGACTCCTGCCGCTAAAGCGGAAATCCATAACATGACTGGTACGAATGTGAAAAACACTGCCAATACGATGATAGCAGCAATCACTGCCAGTACAATAAATACCGTTCCTGAAGTTATCACTTAATGATTCATCCTTCCTGTATCCTTTAATTTTAATTTGAATCCGGAATTTCCCGGACGACTACCCTTGATCCTTCAACTTTAACGATAATGATTGTCGAACCTTTGGAAATAAAGCTCCCTTCGGTCACGACATCCACTCTTTCTTCTTTGACCAAAGCTGTTCCTGAAGGCCTCAAATCTGTTAGGGCCTTCCCTTCTGCACCTAATAAATCCAAACGATTCGGATTGCTGACATATCCTTGTTCCGTTTTTGTTGCATCGGTTAATATCATTTTCCTGAAAAATTTCATCTGTTTTCCAAACACCTTTACAAGTAGGATGAATACCAAAATGGATACGGTGACCGCAATTAGCAAGGAGATCGTCATATGGACCGGATCACCTGTCGCAAGGAATAGACTCCCCACTACCGCTGTAAACCCGAGCAGCCCGATAATCCCCCCTGGGATAAAAAATTCAATTAGTACGAGAATGACCCCAATGATGAACATCGCTAACGATTCGTATCCGGTGATACCGGCGACAAGATGACCATAGAAGAATAAGACAAGACTGGTGATTCCAATTACGCCCGGAATTCCAAAACCGGGTGAAAACAATTCCATCACAATCCCGATTCCCGCTATCGTTAATAAAATGGGAACGACGATCGGGTTGGTCAAAAAGCGGGCTAGTTTCTCAGGAAAGCTTTCTTCGATTGACCGAATATCAGCATCTTCAACTCCAAGTATACTATACAGCTCCGCTTTTCCAGAGACGGTGCCTTCGCTATACCCAGCCTTTTTTGCCTGTTCGGCTGTAAATGTCAGCAACTTCCCTTTTTCCGCTCCATATTCGGGTAGATCGATGTCAACATCCGCCATCGCCTGGGCGTATATGGGATCACGTCCATTTTGTTCAGCAGCGGTCTTCATGGCAGCCAACCAATAAGATTGCGCTTTCTTACTTGCAGCGTTCCCTGTTGAATCAATCACAGCTGCAGATCCCATGGTGGCACTCGGAACCATATAGATCTCATCCGCACTTAAAGAAATGTATGCCCCTGCAGATAAAGCCCTGTTATTGACATAGGCAACTGTCTTTATTGGTGAATCCGCCAGTAACTTTGCAATTTCCCCTGCTGCATCCACAGCACCTCCAGGGGTATTCACCTCGAAAACGACAAGATCTGCATCTGCTGCTTCAGCAGTGGTCAGTGCTCGTTCCAAAAAGGCCGAGAGTCCCTTTTCCACCGTTTCTTCAATGGGTACATGGTAAACGATCTTCTCGTTTGCAGATACCGTCGCACCACCAAAGGAAGACAAGGTGAACAGCAATCCAAATAGGAGTACAGATAAATAACGCCAAATTTTCAACGGAACGCCCCCTTTCCCGTATTAAACGCGGTAAGTGTCCCATTATCCAGGAACTTACCAGTAAATTCAGCCCGCAACTAAAATTCGAATAAGGAGCAATTGAAGCAACCCTTTACCCTGTTCTTTAGTTATTACGTATGTATATGAAAAAGGTTTCAAAAAAAGCAAATAAAATTAAAAGTGCCACAATTATCTTGGGCTTCGTTTCAATAATATACGCATAAAATTCATGAAATACACAAAAACCACAGGCAATTTGCCTGCGGTTAGGTTTCGAGTTTTAAGTTTAGAGTTTAAGATAGATGTTGTTGTACTAATTTGTTAACTAGAGAACCATCCGCTTTACCTTTAACTTTAGGCATTAAAGCTCCCATAACTCGGCCCATATCTGCTTTGGATGTTGCATTGACTTCTAAAATCGTTTCGTTAACGATTTTAGAAATGTCTTCTTCTGAAAGTTGCTGAGGCATATATGCCTCTACGTATACTAGTTCGGTGCGGACTTTATCCACGAGATCTGAACGACCTGCGTTTTCAAACTCCTGGAGGGAGTCTTTGCGTTGTTTTAATTCGCGAGAGAGCACTGTCAATTCTTCATCATCTGTTAAATCTTGTCTCTGCTTCAAGGCTTCGTTTTGAATAGAAGCTTTCAGCATCCGAATAACAGATAGTTTGTCCTTTTCCTTGTTCTTCATCGCTTGTTTCATATCATTATTTAAACGCTCGAGAAGACTCATCTTTCCACCCTCTCTTAGAATTTACGTTTTCTTGCAGCTTCAGACTTTTTCTTACGTTTTACGCTTGGTTTTTCATAAAATTCACGCTTCCTAGCTTCCTGAAGCGATCCTGCTTTAGATACAGTACGTTTGAAACGACGAAGAGCATCTTCAAGCGATTCGTTTTTACGAACGACGGTTTTAGACATCTCTTTCCCTCCCTCCGAAAACAACACACTAACTCAAGTTGTCAACATGTTATACATGTACTAAACAATTATAATATATCATCTTTAGCAGGTCAACCAATAAAATCAAACTTATTTTGAATATAATCGTGTTATTATCATAATTTTTCACTAAGCGATGATTCAACTTGCATGAAATCCCAATTTATAGCATGTCCCCCGTTAATGGACCATAAGCTTACTATGAGGTGACAGTCATGCATGAGCTATTTTTATTCATTTTATTCATTGCGATATTTCTGGCAGGTATGTCAGTTTTACGAATCGGACTGTTCAATATGTCCGGTGCAGCATTAAAAACATTTCTCTCAAAGGTTACGGATAAGCCATGGAAAGGCTTCTTGGCCGGAACCATCTTTACCGGGATCCTGCAGAGCAGCTCGGCGGTCATGGTCATGACGGTCGGCCTCGTTTCCGCAGGAAGCTTAACATTCCCGCAAACAATCGGGATCATTCTTGGAACGAATATCGGATCCACCTTTACAGCAGAGTTCATGACTTTCTCTTTGGATCGCTGGATCATTCCCGGTGTCGTAAGCGGCGCTTTCCTTTGCTTCATGCCAAAAGCATTACCGAGAAGCCTAGGAATGTCCCTGATCGGAATCTCGGCCATCTTCGCGGCGATGAGCGGTTTTAAAACGCTTTCGACACCGATTGCAGCCTATCCATCCATACAAACGCTTATCCAGTACATAGAGGGCCATATGAGTTATGCCCTGATTGCCGGGTTATTATTGACGGCACTCATTCACTCCAGTTCTGCAACCATCGGGATAGCCATGAGTTTTTTGATGAATGGGGAGTTATCCGTGTCCTCGGCAATCATCATCATGCTCGGATCGAATATCGGCACTTGCATCACCGGATACATGGCCAGCATCGGTTCTGGCAGACAAGCTGCCTTCACAGCTTATGCACATATTTGGCTGAACGTCATCGGGGTTGCCGCATTCCTGCCTTTTGTGGACATCCTGGAAAGTACGGCTGCCTATTTCACCGAAAACAAAGGGACACAGCTCGCGCATGCCAGTGTCATTTTCAATATCTTGACTTCTTTGGCCGTCTTGCCATTCGCACGGCGATTCTCCAACCTCATTCTTTTGGTGCATCGGCCACACTTAAAAAAATAAGGGCTGTCCAAAAGTCATTGGCAACTGACTATGGGACAGCCATAAGGGCGGTAAACGATTTCAGATAATCTTTTTATAATTAGTTTTATGGTTCAATATGCTCAAACCACACAATAATACAACAGCTACTATTAAAATCAGCAAACTTTCATTAGAGAATGATGTTAGATAAAAAGCAGTTACTGCCATTATAAATAAAACGGTTATTGAATTGTAAAATTTCACCTTGCATTTTACCATTCAAAATGAAAACCCAATTTAATATAAGCATGTATACTCCCTGTTTGATACCTCCTAATATCTATTACATCCACAATAAACTTATTTTTGAATGTATGGGTTCCAAAAATGATACAGGTCCTCTTTTTTTATGGAAGAAATAGGCCAATATACGGGCAAGGGAAATTGCCAGTTGAATTATTTTTGGAATCAATAAAAAGCAGGCGGAGAAAAAATAATTCATTTTTCTCCGCCTGCTTTATTTTAGGGAATTATACGGTCCTTACAAAATCAATAATCGGAATCAGCCGTTAAGCCCTTCACGATGGAGACACCTGCACTCGCTCCAATTCTTGTTGCACCAGCTTCAATCACATTCTGGGCATCGCTCGTGTTGCGGACCCCGCCTGAAGCTTTGACACCGATATTCGGGCCAACCGTTTTTCTCATAAGCGCGATATCTTCAACTGTCGCTCCGCCGGTCGAAAAACCAGTTGATGTTTTCACATAATCCGTTCCGGCTTTTACGGCCAATTCACATGCACGGACTTTTTCTTCATCGGTCAATAAAGAAGTTTCAATGATCACTTTTGAAAGAGCCTTACCAGTGGATGCCGCTACCACAGCACGAATATCCCGCTCTACCAACTCATCATCCTTGTCCTTCAATGCGCCGATATTGATCACCATATCGACTTCGTGAGCACCATTGGCGATGGCATCTTTCGTTTCAAAAGCTTTGGTTTCCGGTGTGGTTGCACCTAGAGGGAAGCCGATAACCGTACATACCTTCACTTCTGAACCTTCCAAAAGTTCACTTGCATATTTCACCCAAGTTGGGTTTACGCATACGGAAGCAAAGTTATACTCTCTCGCTTCTTCGCATAATACCTTTATTTGCTCTTTGGTTGCATCTGCTTTTAATAACGTGTGGTCAATTAAACCTGCTACATTTTGTGACATTAATAAATCCTCCTCAAAAACAATCTATACCTAGTTGTACGTACCTCTCATGATACCATAGTTTATCCACTTTGACGATATATATAGTCTTTACCCGAAAGTGCCAAGAAAACACATTAAAAAGAGGATAAAAAAAGACAGCGATTAACCGCTGCCTTACAGACTGTGAACAAACTCGATATTAATTAAGATTGCCTACATTTTTTTGAGGGAGTTTAAAATATGAACGTTGATTTCCACTCCAGGCACTCGCTTTCCGCGGGCGGTCCGGGAGCCTCCTCGGCGCTCTTGGCGCCTGTGGGGTCTCCCTAGGACGCGCTTTTCCCGCAGGAGTCTCGTACCCTACGTTCCAATCAACTTAGTTTAACAATCCAGATAGAACTCCCTTTTGTCTACAAACTCAAAGACAGCGATTTACCGCTGTCTTTGATTAGATATTGGATGCTTGTTGCAACGGAAAATCCTTCACGACCGTCACGAACTGACCTTCACTAAATGGATAGCCAGATTTTGTGATTTTAACTTTGACGATTTCACCGACCATTTCTTCCGATGCCGGGAAGACGACTTTCATGTAATTATCTGAGTAGCCCTCATAAAGGCCATTTTCCAACTTCGTTTCAGGAATGACTTCCAGAACTTCCCCCTCGAATCGGGAGGCATACTCTTTTGCCAACTGATCCGACAACGTAATAAGGCGGTGGACTCGTTCATTTTTGATATCTTCATCCACTTGATCTCCCATACGGGCAGCCGGAGTCCCTGTCCGTTTTGAATAAGGGAAAACATGAAGTTCGGAGAATTTATATTTTTCTATAAAGTTATATGTCTCCATGAATTCTTCTTCAGTTTCACCGGGGAAACCTACGATGACATCAGAGGTAACAGCAAGGCCCGGAAGTGCAATTTTCAACTTTTCGATTCGATCACCGAAGAAATCCATCGTATATTTACGTCTCATCCGTTTTAGAACGGTATCGGAACCCGATTGGATTGGTATATGCAAATGACGTACCACTTTTTTCGAATTCGTCAGCACTTCAATGATCTCATCTGTAATTTGGCTGGCTTCAATGGATGAAATACGGATACGCTTCAGCCCATCGACTTTTTCCAAGTCCCGCAGCAGCATCGCCAAATTATAGTCTTTCAAATCATCTCCGTAGCCGCCCGTATGAATTCCGGTAAGGACTAGCTCTTTATAGCCTGCCTCGACAAGCTGTTCAGCCTGATGAACGACTTCCTTTGGATCGCGGGAACGCATCAAGCCACGTGCCCAAGGGATGATGCAGAAAGTGCAGAAATTATTGCAGCCTTCCTGAATCTTCAGTGAAGCGCGTGTACGGTCTGTGAAAGCAGGTACATCCAACTCTTCGTAGACACGGTTTTTCATGATATTTCCTACGGCATTGATTGGTTCACGCTCAACCTTGAATTGTTCAATGTAATCAAGCAGTTTAACCCTGTCTTGTGTTCCTACAACAATATCCACACCTGGTATGGCCATGATTTCTGCCGGCGATGTCTGTGCGTAACATCCCGTTACCGCTATGACGGCATTCGGATTCTTACGAATGGCACGACGGATGACCTGACGGCTTTTCTTATCGCCAGTGTTTGTCACCGTGCATGTGTTGATGACATATACATCTGATGTATTTTCAAACTCAACACGATCATATCCCCCAGTTTTGAATAATTGCCATATAGCCTCTGTTTCATAATGATTCACTTTACAGCCTAATGTATGGAAAGCGACCGTTGCCATTTTTCATCACCTCAAAAGTTCTACATGATAAGAAACAGCGGAAAGTGCATATAAAGGTGCTGTTTCAGTTCTTAATATTCTTGGTCCAAGACCGCAAGCCATAAAACCGGCATCAGTCAGTTTTTCAATTTCCTTATCTGCTAAACCACCTTCAGGCCCAAAAACGAATAGGATGGATTGCCCAGCAGTAATATCTTTCAAGACAGAAGCGAGTACAGAAGTTTCCCCCCGTTTTGCCTCTTCTTCAAAAGCGATTAATTTATGATCGAAACCAGTTGCATACCCAGCTAGCTGATCTGCCGTCATCGGTTCCTTGATGGCAGGGATAACCGTGCGGTGAGATTGCTCAGCCGCCTCTTTTGAAATCTTCTGGAGCCTCTCCAATTTCTTGCCTACCTTTTTGTGGTCCCATTTTACCACCGAACGAGCAGCAATAAAAGGGATAAATTCAACGGCACCCAGTTCAGTGCCCTTTTGAACGATATATTCCAATTTATCCCCTTTAGGCAGACCGCTCGCAATCACTACCCTTACAGGAAGTTCCTTTTCTTCATTCTTCCATTCGGTTACCGTACCTATAACAGCATCATCAGTAATTTCCGAAATTTCCGCGATAGCTGTCATGCCATTACCTTTCACCGTGATGATCCGCTCACCTGGTCCCATTCTCATCACTCTGGCGATATGGTGAAAATCATCACCTGATATCGTCACCATGTTTCCATTGATATCTGCTTCGTTAAGAAAATACCGTTGCACACTGCCACCCACTTCGTCTAGTCTAAATAACTCACAGGCTAACAGTCGGGAATCCAGAATGCAAGCCGTGCAAAGATTCAAGCTAAAAAAAGGTACTCTGACTATCAAAAAAACCGATAATCAGAGTAACTTTTCCAATTAAGCATTTCTTTTTGCGATTATTGCCACCCAATCTTCCATCAAGATCGTTTCCTCAACGGTGAAACCAGATGCTATAATCGCTTCCTTCACATCTTGTTTCTTAGTTTGAATGATTCCGGAAGCGATGAAATATCCGCCAGGTTTAACGACTTTCGCTACATCATCCGTAAAACGCATGATCACTTCGGCAAGAATATTAGCCACGACGATATCCGCTTGTTCATTTACACCATCCAGTAAGTTACCTTGTGACACGGACACTTTATCCTGCACGTTATTTATTTCAACGTTTTGCTTGGCTGACTGTACTGCCACTTCATCCAAATCAAGTGACTGGATTCGTTTTGCATCCAATAATGCAGCTGCAATGCTTAGAACACCAGAACCAGTTCCTACATCAACGACTAAATCCCCAGGCGTTACTGTTCGTTCCAGCGCTTGGATGCACATGACCGTCGTCGGGTGTGTTCCCGTTCCGAAGGCCATGCCTGGATCAAGTTCAATGATCAATTCGTCACTGCTTACCGGAGTATAGTCTTCCCACGTTGGCACGATGGTAAAACGTTCGGATATCTTGACGGGGTTATAATATTTTTTCCAAGCCGTCGCCCACTCTTCTTCATTCACTTCACTAATTGAAACAACATTTTTCCCAAGGTCAATATCAAAAAGAAGGAGATTATTGATTGATTCCTTAATAGCATCAATGGTATCGCCAAGGAAGCTGTTAACGGGCAGATAAGCCTTAATGACTACACCTTCATCCGGATAATCATCGGGGTTTAAGTGGTAGATTTCGCCAAAAACATTTTCACGTTCCTTGACTAATTCCAGAGGATCCTCAATGACAACACCGCTCGCACCTGCCTCATGAAGAATATTCGAAACAGGTTCAACCGCTTCATTCGTTGTTTGGATTGCAAATTCAGACCACTTCATAATCTACCAACTCCCAATTTGTTCTTTTTACTTTTATTCACCTATCTTTGAAAGCACGCTTCACTTTTGAGAAAAAGCCATCATCTTGTTCATCTACACCTTGTCCGCTGATATCACTGAACTCACGAAGCAAGTCCTTTTGTTTTTCCGTTAATTTCTTAGGCGTGACAACCAATACGACCACATGCTGATCTCCTTGGCCATATCCTCTGACATTCGGAACTCCTTTGCCCTTTAAACGGAAACGAGTGCCAGTTTGTGTACCTGCCGGAATCTTCAGCTTTACTTTTCCATGGAGCGTCGGAACTTCTATTTCATCGCCTAATGCTGCCTGGACAAAAGTAACCGGCATTTCACAATAAATATCATCGCCATCCCGTTCAAAGAATTCATGGCTGCGCACATGGAAGACTACATACAGGTCTCCTGCGGGGCCGCCATTGATTCCAGGCTCGCCTTGGCCTGTTACGCGCAATTGCTGGCCATCATCAATTCCTGCTGGCACCTTGACTTGAATTTTTTTGCGTTTTTGGACTTTTCCGTCGCCGCCGCATGTTGAACATTTATTAGGAATGATTTTTCCTGTTCCTTGACAATGGTGACATGCTCTCCGGTTCACAATCCTTCCGAACGCTGTGTTTTGTTCAACATTCAATTGACCGGTTCCATGACAATGTGAACAGTTTTCCACCTTTGTACCTGGTTTGGCACCGGATCCTTTACATGTACCGCAATCCTCTTCACGCGGAATTTCGATCTCAGTATCTTTTCCGAATGCAGCCTCTTCAAACGAAAGCGTCATCGTATACTGTAAATCCGCTCCTTGACGCGGTGCATTAGGATCTCTCCTGCGTCCGCCGCCACCAAAGAAGCTACTGAAAATATCTTCAAAACCGCCGAAACCGCCAAAGTCCTGACCGCCAAAGCCTTGATTGGGATCTGTATGTCCGAATTGGTCATAATGGGCTTTTTTCTGTTCGTCACTCAATACTTCGTAAGCTTCCTTGATTTCCTTGAATTTATCCGCAGCATCGTCCGCTTTATTAATATCAGGGTGATATTGTTTGGAGAGCTTTCGATACGCTTTTTTGATTTCATCCTTCGAAGCACTTTTCGAAAGGCCTAACACCTCATAATAATCGCGTTTACTCATATCTAAAATCCACTCCCGATTCGATTCACATAAAGGTAATATTATCACTGAACGAAGATAATAATCAACTAGAAAAGTACAAACGGCTTTAACACATTTTTGCAAATGGCATTGCCAGCCCCAATTTGCACACATTTTCCTCTAAAATCCCACGATTCCCCATCAGTGATTGCAACAATGTTTCCATTCACTGTAAAAAAAGCCAAAGTCAAGATAACCTGACTTTGACTTTTTTACAATGGGGCAGCATACTGCCCGATATATCAGTGTCCCGATTGGGGCACTTTTTATTTTTTCTCTTCTTCGTTTACTTCAGTGTATTCAGCATCAACGACATTATCGTCTTGAGCAGACTCGCCAGCACCCGCTTCGCCAGCTTGCTGAGCTTTTGCCGCTTCTTCATAAAGCTTCATTGTCAAAGCTTGAACGATTTCGTTAAGTGCATCTTTTTTCACGCGGATTTCTTCAAGCTCATTTTTCTCGATTGCAGCTTTCAGTTCATCCTTCGCTTCATTCGCTTTTGTCACTTCCGCTTCGTCCACTTTACCTTCTAGATCTTTAAGCGTTTTTTCCGTTTGGAAAACTAATTGATCTGCTTCGTTACGAAGTTCAACTTCTTCTTTACGTTGTTTATCGCTATCGGCATTTTCTTCCGCTTCACGTACCATGCGTTCGATCTCTTCATCAGAAAGGCCTGAAGATGATTTGATGGTGATTGCTTGTTCTTTGTTCGTACCAAGATCTTTCGCACGAACGTTCACGATACCGTTTTTATCGATATCGAATGTCACTTCAACTTGCGGAACTCCACGCGGTGCCGGTGGAATGTCACTCAATTGGAAACGACCAAGAGTTTTGTTATCCGCTGACATTGGACGCTCACCTTGAAGGACATGGATATCAACTGCCGTTTGATTATCAGCCGCTGTCGAGAATACTTGTGATTTACTTGTCGGAATCGTAGTATTACGGTCAATCAGTTTTGTGAATACTCCGCCCATCGTTTCAATTCCAAGTGAAAGTGGAGTTACATCAAGAAGGACAACGTCTTTAACATCACCTGTCAATACGCCACCTTGAATTGCAGCACCCATAGCCACCACTTCATCAGGGTTTACACCTTTGCTTGGTTCTTGACCGATTTCCTTTTTGATCGCTTCAACGACAGCAGGAATACGTGTAGATCCACCAACAAGGATTACTTTGTCGATTTCAGATGCTGAAAGACCGGCATCTTTCAATGCTTGACGAGTAGGTCCCATCGTACGTTCCACAAGACCTGAAGAAAGCTCATCGAATTTAGCTCTAGTCATCGTTACATCCAAGTGAAGCGGGCCAGCTTCTCCAGCAGTGATGAACGGTAAAGAAATTTGAGTCGACGTTACGCCGGAAAGATCTTTTTTCGCTTTTTCAGCTGCATCTTTCAAACGTTGAACCGCCATTTTATCTTTTGAAAGGTCGATTCCGTTTTCTTTCTTGAATGCTTCAACCAGGTAATCGATGATGACTTGGTCGAAATCATCCCCACCTAGACGGTTGTCGCCGGCTGTGGACTTAACTTCGAAAACGCCGTCTCCAAGTTCCATGATCGATACGTCAAATGTACCGCCGCCAAGGTCGAATACAAGGATCGTTTGATCTTCTTCCGTTTTATCCAAACCGTATGCAAGTGCTGCAGCTGTCGGTTCGTTGATGATACGTTCCACTTCAAGGCCGGCAATTTGACCAGCATCCTTGGTTGCTTGACGTTCTGCATCATTGAAGTAAGCAGGTACAGTGATAACCGCTTTAGTGACTTTTTCGCCAAGATACTCTTCAGCGTATGATTTCAAGTATTGAAGGATGATTGCAGAAACTTCTTGAGGTGAGTATTCTTTTCCTTCAATTACTTCTTTATGGTTGGTACCCATATGGCGTTTAATGGAAATGATCGTGTTAGGGTTTGTAATCGCTTGGCGTTTTGCCACTTCCCCAACTTGCCTTTCTCCATTTTTGAATGCCACTACGGATGGTGTTGTACGGTTTCCTTCCGGATTCGGGATTACTTTTGGTTCCCCGCCTTCAAGTACAGATACACAAGAGTTTGTTGTACCTAAGTCAATACCAATAATCTTGCTCATAGTTTCACTACCTCCCAATTATTTATATGTAAAAATCCTATTCGTTCACTTTTACCATTGCAGGTCGAATCACACGGTCTTTAAGAAGGTATCCTTTTTGGAATTCCTCGACGACGATGTTCGAACCGAAGTTTTCATCTTGAACTTGCATGACCGCTTGATGCAAACGCGGATCGAACTCTTCGCCAACCGAACTGATCGGTTCGATGCCTTCTTTAGCCAATGCACCAGTAATCGCTTTATAGACCATTTCCATGCCGGATAGCAAGGATTTCGTCTGTTCATTTTCCGCTTCGATTTTTGTTGCTCTTTCAAAATTATCAAGAGCCTCCACTAAATCACTAGCAATACTTTGAACTCTATATTTTTGAGCCGCCTCCATATCAAGCTTGGCACGGCGTCTTGAATTATCAAAATCGGCCTGCAGACGAAGATAACGGTTATCCATTTCTTCGATTTTCGCCTCAAGTTCGGCAATTTTTTCTTGAGCCAATTGAAGTTCATCTTTTTCAACAGGACCATCGTTTTCTTCCGCTGCTGGAATTTCTTCTTCAGCGAAAACTGCTTCTGCAGCGCTTTCCTCGATTGTTTCATTTTCCAATGTTTGTTCTTCGTTTTTATTTTCTGTCACAATCTCACCTCCCTAAAAGGGTTATACAATCTATGCTAAAGTAATATGCCAGGCCGCGGAATACACTCCTCCGCCACCTTAACAATATTACCTTTGCTACTATTTTTGATACAGTTTTGTCATCAGGGCCGTTAAATCTTTCGAGAAAAACGAAAGCAAACTGATCACTCTCGAATATTCCATTCTCGTTGGACCCAATATGGCCAATGTGCCAACTTGCTCCTGCCCGATTGAGTAGGTTGCCGTAATCAAACTGCAGTCATCGAGCACAGTGTTTTGATTTTCACGGCCGATCTTGACGTGGATGCCCGATGGATTTTGAGTAATTAGTTCATAAAATCCCTGTTCCTGCTCAATCATCGATAAAAGCGTGCTTACTTTCGCAATATCATGGAACTCCGGCTGCCTCAGCATATTCGTTTTCCCGCCGAAAAATATTTTTTCGGGCTTTGTGTCCGTCAGGGTCTCCGCAAGGACCGAGACCATCGATCCATAGTTATGAATGTGGCGGCTCAATAGAACGGCAACTTCCTTATAGATCTTATCCTTTAGATCAACTAGCGGAACATCGACCAAACGGGAATTCAATATATTCACCATCTTTTCAATTTCATTTATATCAAAAGAAGGCGGTAAGGAAATCATTCGATTTTCCACATGACCTGTATCCGTAATAATGATGGCTATTGCCGTTTCAGGACTTAAGGGAATGATCTGGATTTTTTTCAGCTTATGCTCATTCACTTTTGGTCCGAGTACAATCGCCGTATAATTCGTCAGTTCCGAAAGTATTTTCGCTGACTTCTGAACGATCTTTTCCAATTCATAAATTCGTTCTACAAAAACGGATTTTAATATCTTCACTTCA
>Ga0209463_1000736_pt1 | contig 22855 bp, 35 predicted proteins | sample AgamicMgSfrz_FD_187169 | JGI IMG/M metagenome (GOLD analysis project Ga0209463, IMG submission 187169) | Agave microbial communities from Guanajuato, Mexico - Mg.Sf.rz (SPAdes) (version 2) | ecosystem: Host-associated > Plants > Phyllosphere > Phylloplane/Leaf | place: Guanajuato, Mexico... | reverse complement strand
CCTAGAAGCAATCAAACCAGTTATTGAGAGAATTTCACAAAAGCATCGAGCTATCGGGATTAAGGCCGAACAATATCCCGTTGTAGGGGAAACACTACTACAAGCAGTAAAAGACGTCTTAGGAGATGCTGCAACAGATGAGATTATTGAAGCATGGGGCAAAGCATATGGGTATATAGCTGATGCTTTCATTAATCTAGAGAAAAAGCTTTATGAAGAAACCAAACAACAATCTGGCGGATGGGAAGGTTATAGAACTTTTTATATCGATGAAAAAGCGAAGGAAAGCGATGAAGTTACTTCGTTTTATTTAAAGCCTAAAGACGGACAAGCAATTGCAACATACAAAGCGGGACAATACCTAACAATTAAAGCAGAAATTCCAGGGGAAAAATACACTCATATTCGTCATTACAGCCTTTCAGAAGCACCTGGAAAGGACTATTACCGAATTAGTGTTAAGCGGGAAGATGACCATATAAATTCTCCAGAAGGGATTGTCTCAAACTTCCTCCATAATCAGCCAGTAGGCACTAACCTTCAAATTTCTGCACCTGCTGGAGATTTCACTTTAGACAATGAGGATATTCCTGTTGTACTTATTAGCGGAGGAATTGGGATTACACCACTGATAGCTATGATAAACAAAATTGCAGGAGAACATTCCCAAAGAGAAGTAACGTTTATTCATGCAACAACTAATAGCAAGACCTACGCGTTTAAGGAACACGTTGAGCAATTAGAAAAAGACCATCCAAATATCAAAGCTTTTGTTAGTTACGAAGCACCTACGGAAGAGGACAAAAGGACACATAATTATGATAATGAAGGGTATATCGGCATGGACTTTTTAAAATCTGTTGTCACTACAAAAGAAGCCAATTTTTATCTCTGTGGGTCCATTCCGTTTATGGAAGCAATCAGTAAGTCATTGAATGAATGGCAAATACCCAAGGAGCATATCCACTATGAGGCCTTTAATCCAGTTGCTATATTGGGAGATGAGTAACCGTATTACCTTCTATGTTGAAACAATAAAATAAAATGCACCTTAGCAATATATTGTTAGGGTGCATTTTATTTGTAGAAAAAGAACAAATCTTTACTTATACTTACTTTTCTAATTTCGAAATACTAGTATTTTCGTTTAACATAGCCATAAAATAAAAAAGTTCAGAAGCGTATACTTCTGAACCTTATCTATATCTAACAAGTGGTTATCCACGTCTTCCGCCACGGCCACCACGTTTACTTTCTGTATTACGCTTTAGTGAGGAGATGTTTTCTTCACTAGACTTTAAAAAACGAGACAATTTGTCATCGAAAGTTTCCTTTGGTTTGAAATTGCTTTTTGAACGATTATCATCTCGTTTTGGGCGAGGTGTTCTTTGTGGGCGTTTTTGATAGGGTGCCGCTTCACTTTCAGGCTTCTCCATCGTCTGACGAATAGATAATGAGATTTTCCCATTATTTTCTCCTAAAATTTTCACTTCCACTTCATCGCCGACACTTAGATGGTCTCTAATTTCTTTTACATATGAATGAGCTACCTCACTTATATGAACAAGACCTGTACGTCCATCTTCCATTTCAACAAATGCTCCGAAATTTGCAACTCCTGTTACTTTACCTTTTACTTTACTTCCAACTTCGATTGACATATAAATCGTTTTCCTCCTCAAATGTTTTACTAACACTTTATTATAGCAAATATAGGAAACAATTTTCAAGAGGGAGCGGTTTCGTTTACTTATCTTTTTTTAGGATGCCTCTTGTATAAGCATTTGTTCACCATTAGAATAAATAAATCAGACTCTACTGACATAGATATGCATGTTGGAATTAGCGGAGAACTAATTTTTTGCTTATTAAAAAAGAAAAATAGAGGAGAGTAGAATATGAAGAATATATGGGATAGAGATGAAGATATTAAACCTGTGACAGACCAAGAAGTAAAAGTAGCTGAATCAGAATTGGGCGTTTCATTACCAGCTCCATACATAGAATTGTGTAAGTATCAAAATGGCGGGTATCTAATGTATGACGCATTTCCAACAACAGAACCAAATACATGGGCAGATGACCACGTAAGTGCTAGTAGTTTATACGGAATTAAAAAAGACGGTATTCTGGATACCGATTATTTACTAAATGAATGGGATTTACCAAAGAATTTAGTTTTAATTACTGGTGATGGACATTCATGGATTGCGTTAGATTATCGACGCCAAAAAGAGGACCCACCTGTCATTTATTTAGAAGAGGGAAATGAAATGGAGTGGCATGAAATCCCGCTTGCTGCTTCTTTTGATGAGTATATAAGCAAATTATATAATCATGAAGACGACGTTGAATAAAAACAAAATCTAGAGGTGAAATACAGTATAACGAGACAAATGGACAACCATTTGTCTTTTTTACTTTTAAAATTTATAGGTTGTTTGTATCACAGTATTCTGTTAGTATAGAATTCGTCATTATGCAATAGAAAACATCTTAGAGGAGCTATTTTATAGTATGAGTACATCTAAACGAATTGAAGACATCGTTACTGAAGGACATTCATTAATGAATCCCGTTGTGGTTAGTACAGCAAAAGAAATTGGTGAAGCAAAATTAGTGTTTAAATGGGATGAACTAATTAAAGAACGTGGCATTTCACAAAAAGAGTTAGCGCATATGACAGGAATGCGCACAGGCACGATTTCTGAAATTGTGAACGGGAAGGGTATTAGTATTAACAAAGTTCAACTCTTTGCCCTTATGACGGCGCTGCGTGTAACCGACCTTTCCGAAATAATGGAAATTCGTTTCCCCGAAGAACAAAAAACCGCGTATAATTATGAAGCAATGGAATGGAAAGTAAACAAAAAGTTACCTGAAAATGTTCGTGAACTGTACAAGCGAAATGTTTTAGCTTCGACAGTTGATAAGATTTAAAGGTAATCCAGTTTACTGCCAACAAAATATCTGAAAGAAATGGGGAAATAAGATGATTTTGTTAGCTGATGAGGTTGTAAAGAAATTAGAAAAAGGGTATAGCGGTTTGAAAATACGTAGAGACAAGGTTCTTTTTAAGGGCAATGGAGTAAATGTTACAACACCTTCTAAGTTATATCCACTAACCGATAAGCGTAAAATTCAATTATTTAGTCACGAGAATACAGAACCGTTAGAAGATGAAAACATAAAAAAAGTATTTAACAATATGACTTTTCGTCAGGGTTTTTGTTATCAAAATACACGTGATACGTATAATGCTCTCACAAACGAGGGAATTAAAGACCTGCAATCTTATGTAGGATGGGTTTTCTCAGGTGAAGAACCTATTCATCACTGTTGGCTAGTTTATAAAGACAAATATGTTATTGACATTAGTATGGGTCAACAAGAATTAGAGTTTAGGGAATTTTATTTTAATAAGCTTAAAGAAGAAGACCGATACATACCGAAGGAAGAAGCACGAGAGATGTTAGCGAACTTTTTAGTAGAGAAAATGAAATCACCGCATAGCGAGACAAAGACCTTTGGTAAAGTAGTGCCTCTATATGTATATGTAGGAACACCTTGTTCACCAGAAGAAGGTCGAAAAGTCTTTCAAGATTCAATTGCATCTCATCCAAATCATCCAGCATATGCTGCAGATGGAATGAATCAAAACGGTGCATCAAAATTACAAAAAATGATGCAGGAAAAACTACGCACTCGTTAAATATTATGTGCGATTAAATAGATAAAACACACCGTTTAACCATTATATTAGAGGGAATGATATCTAAAAAATGGAAAAGGGTGTGTTTTTTTGGTTCCGTTAACACTTTCGCATATAGTTACATCTATCTTTCTTTTACCTGCAAGTTTAAAGCGGGCAATCATTTATATAAAAAAGAAAATAGGTATGAATAGTGACGATAAATAACTTTTTGGCCTTCAGAGAAATAGTCAATTTTTATAAATAAATCAACCGTTATGTTAAATATTTGCTATAGTATTTACACCACAAAGAAAGGATATTATCAGTAAGCTCATTGAGTCTTAAAGCAGAAACAAACAAAGTAGGAGAGGTTGATGTTAAGTATGGAAGACAAATTAATTTGGTTAATAACAGCAATCATTTTCAGCGCCTATGGTGCTAGCATTGTTGGAGTACCTTACGCACTTCTTGAATACCGTAAAATCAAGAAAATTTCAGCATCGATTATCGCTAAAAAAGAAGATTCAAAAATGTACTTAAAATTATTCTTCTATGTTGTTTTTACTGGAACAATAGCATTTGAAACAAAACTCTTTGCAACTGAAGAGGACATTGAAGTGTCACTAATTATTTTCGCTGCGACGCTATTATGCTGGCTTATTGCTCTCGCTTTTTTCATATTTCAAATACGTCACAATATCAACTCATTATTTAAAATGGATGCAGATAAAATTACTTCCGAGTTTAAATCAGAAGAGGGAAAGATGGCTCGTGATTTTGAGTAGAAATTAGATGCAATGCCAGAGGAAGGAAGAAAAAATTTAACTGCAAATCATCCAGCATATGTTACAGAAGGCATGAATCAAAACGGTGCTTTAAAGGCGTAAAAAATGGTAGGTATACTTCCTTCAATACTTTTCAAAATTTAAGACGCATTAATAATCATAGAAAAAACCAAGTATAAAATATTCATACTTGGTTTTTTTATTTTATTAAACTTAATAATTATCCGCGTTATCGTATTCTTCTTGCCATTGTTCTCTTGGAAGTAATTTTTGGCCAACAGCATTGTACGTATTACCGCAACCACATTCATAGCAATGATAGTGTGAATTATAATCCATCATATTTCCACATTCGCATTTTTTTGCTTTCATTACTCTCAACTTCCTCTCATTTTGTAGTTTGTTTTTTTGGTACAGTTTTAATATAATTCATAATAAGATTTAATAGTAAAAATTAGGTAAAATTTACTCAGTTTTATTTATAAGAGACATTCTTTTATTATTCATTCCAGTTTAACAAGTTGAATCGAAATACCAGCCAGTTTTTGTACGTTCATTACATACAATTGCTTCCCAATTCCGTTCTTCTATTATCTCTTTAATATGTTCTTCTGTTGACATAAACAAGGTTACAAACGAATCATAGATATTCATAAATGCAAACTCCTCATTTTCATCTATCAACAGCAATTCTTTCTCAGCTAATTCAATAATATCAAGTGGTTTAGTTTCTTCAATACTTAATATTCCTTTCATACCTAAGAGAGGTTCCGAATAATGAAACGTAGTGGCCCCATTCTTAGCTAATACGCTTAGTACATCTTCTAACACATAAACTGGGGTTGTATCTTCTAGAGGGAAGTAGATACTTGGTTTTAACCTATTATCTATGATATTTACTAAGTCTTGTCGTGTGTATTTATAAGAAAGGGCACCGATTGATGAGAGAAGTGCTATTGCCACTTCGTGATATGTTTTTAAACCACTCATTCCCATCACCTCGCCCCAAGAAATGGCTTTCCCTAGTTCGAGCATTTCTTCATCGCTTGGATAAATGTGTACAAACGGATTTTGTTTTTTCTTTTTTTCCCACTCTAATGGCATTTGTATAAAAGGATGCAAAATAAGAGCTGCAGACTTAAATTTAGTAGGTATCTGAGCGAATATAGGACATTCATCTGTTAAGTGTATATAATCCATGTTATAGTTCCTCCTTGCTTCGTTGCTGTTTTTAATAAAAAAGACCACTCTATGTTTAAGGTACAACAAATGAGCGGTCCACACTATTTATTTTTATATTTCTATCACATGTTTAAATATAGCTTTGCTTTTTCCCAAATGTATTTTGGGGTAGGGTTTGAATACTTTCTATTTAGAATTGCTGAAATATTAGAAGGTGAGCAGTCGCAAATTCGAGCAAATTCTGTTTGTGTCATTTTTTTAGCTTTAAGAGCAGCTCGTAAGCGGTCTACATAATCCTCCGCACACACATCATCTTTCCATTCCTTTGTGTCTTGCCGCATCTTAATAGTCAGCTCCTTCGCTATTAAACGCTTTTTAGATTATAAATTCGAGATTTTAGTATAAGTAAAGGCATTGACAACATCTTTTCTGTTTTTATATGACTTTGAAATACAACTTTTTTAAACGATTTAACATTTCTCCAATTATAAATGTATTTTTCTCTATAAACGCCATATCTTCTATCTGGTGTTCATCCACTTTAAATAAAATTGAAATATCAATATTAAACATGAAATGTTCATCCTCATCAAAATAAGGATTGCCTATAGTAAACGTAATAGCTTCTTGTTCTTTACACATTTTGTCTAATGCTTCTTTAATTGTTTTTGATGCTGCTGTTAATTTCAAGTATGCATATGCCTCATAAAATTCGTCTGGCGTTTGCGCGATGATTTCGTCAGCACTTAATTTAAATTCCCGCTCTAATGATTTCATATTAAGTCCCATTCTTCGAATTAATAGAACACCTTTGTTAGCGACTGAAGCATCGCTAAAAAATTCTTTATGTCCGTTCTCTCTCAGTTCCCGAGATACTTTATTTTGTACTTTTAGCAACAACGCTCGTAATTCTTTATGATTTGTATATGTCTCATATTCTCGTAACAACACTTTTTCAAACTGCTCCATAGTACACTTACTTTCCACCAGTGAAGAATATACCTCAGCTGTGTAATCTTTCTTATCTATCCCTTTTACAATAACTGAATAGATATTTTTTTTAAATTGATTTTGAAGCAGCATATCTTTAATTTCTAACACACCTTTTCCTAACTCATTGAATGTTTCAACTATTTTTGGCATAGTTTTATCCACCTTTTCTTTTTTATTGAATATCCCAGTTCTTCAGGGTACCCATTATTTACTTTATGATTTTATCTTCTTTTTGAATTTATTGGTAAAATTAGTGGTAGAAATTGTGATTTTCTATAAAGTCCCCTTACATGGTGATAACTCTCCTAAAAAGTGAATGGATATAATTTTTAATCATCACTTAAAATTGATATATTGTTTTCATCCATATAAATAAAATTACTTTATAATTAGTTGGAATCAAATTATCCTATAAAGAACAAGGCGGGCGATAAGATGAACTTTTCTAACATCGATTCCATTAAACTTTCAGAGGACGATTACTTCCATCTCTTTAGGTGGAAAGACAATAACAAAGATACCGTCCGTAACTTTAACCCTGTTTTAAATGAAGGTGTTATCGTAGTAGACGAAAACCTTAAGCAGTATTTTAAACAAGACGGCATTAATATCTATTTTGAATTGTATTTAGGAGAAAATTATTTCTTTGATATTATCTTTCAGCGACTAGAAGATGGTCGGAACCTTCTTAAACAAGAGCATTTTAACCCAGTTGTTTTGAAACAATTAGATTATCCAAAGGAACGAGCAATAGAGGACGCGATTACATTACATGCTACCCTTATGGCCTATATGGAATACCATATGGAAAATAAAACGTACATCAAGAGGGAAGAGGTGAAGAAGGGTAGCGGAAATAGTGTTACTAACAAAAAGAAAAAGAGAAAAGACAAAAGACGTGTTAGTGTGGTCAAAATAAAAAAGAAAGTGTATCATGTAACTGTCGGTAAAAATACCCAGCAGGTAAAAGAACCACGTAAAATTAAACGTATTGCAGAAAAATGGACAGTTCAAGGGCATTGGCGTCACTTTAAAAACGGAACTAAAACATACATCAAAAGCTATGAGAAAGGAAAAGGTGCAAAATTGACACCCAAAACATATGAACTCGAATAAAAAAACTACACAATCAGTTTATAAAAGTATAGACCTTCATATAAATAGAAAACTTACAGCGGCTATTATAGCTGCTTTTCTCTACGCTCTTTTATTTTGCTTTATACCAGGTATCACTGGTTCAATTTTTGATTTTTCAATTCAAAAAAATACACCTTATTACATTGAGGAACTGCCTTTTTATTTACTTATTTACACACCTTTTTTTCTGCTTATGGGTACACTAGGTTCAGTTATTTGCGATTTACTGTCAGGCGCCTTTGTAAAAGAGCGGAGTAAAAAAATCGAATTTACTTTATCATTTATTTTTCACTGCATATTCGGTTTTATTTCATTTGAATTTGGAACCTTGGGAGCTATTCTCCTTTTTGTTGTTGACCGCTTACTTTCAAGACGAAAAAAAGAATACACATTCCTGCATGTATTAGGGTATTTATTGCTATCTGCAATTATTGGAACACTTGTATATTTAATTTTTGCCATCTTTTAATATCTATATCTGTTATAAAAAGGAATGATTTATATAGAACCGTATATGAAAGCCGTACTAGCTGTCTTACCCGATTTTTCTTGGAATAAAGTGAAAAGGATACATAACTTACAAATAGCTTACCAAACAGAAAATAGATGGGATTCAAACACCCTTCTATCTATTCAGTTTTTATATGAAAATGGAAATGACAAATATGATTTACTGTTTTATTTTCATCATCCACGCTCATTTTCGTTTGAAACAAGCGGAGAGCATCACCAAATATCCTTAGTTATTAACGATATGAAAGAAAGAGGTTGGGAAGGTATATCCTATGAAGTGGAAGATTACGAGGAACAGTCTCTTCATTTCTTTTGTTCTAAAATTGAATTTATTCATGCGGAAAAACTCAATATGTAAGAGACCTCTCTCTATATATAAAGTTGCTGATTTAAATACAAAAAAGAGCTAATGATAAAACAATTATCACTAGCTCTTTTACTTTTTTGAGAATTGTCGCTTATAACTACATATTCTTTTACGCTTGTAGTTTACGTTCATTTAACAAACATCCTTGTAACCATCTTTCTTCAAACTGCTTAATGGGAAGGGCTGAGATGGATAAAGGGAGCGACAAGTCTTTTTTATATATGTAATTTATCTAGTTTTATGCTAACAATAGGAACTCTTTTGTAGAAGGTTGAGATTGTGAAGGATAATAAGTGTGCACCATGTACTGATAACACTTCTCTAATTGCAAAACAACTTCTTTCTCTGCTGCTTCCAATGTGAACCCTATATCTTGCAATTTATGAACATAGCGGTGCACTTTTTCTTCCTCTTGACTCCAGTACAACATAAATCTTTCATCCTTCACTCGTTGGTGTAGATAGTTGTATAAATAACTCATGTTCATTCCTCCTATCAAAGGTAATCTTATCATATATAGGTGGCGCTTTCTAGAAATGTACAAACAAGCAATGATATAATCATTTTATAATAGAAAAGGAGGAGATGTCTGTGAGTTTTGTCACAGCATTTATAACCCAGCAGTTGTCTGATTATACGGTTGATGTAGTAGCACTCAACCAATTACATTCAATAGTATTTCTACCTGAATACCATGCTGTTGGTTTTACTTCTAAAGAGGCAGTTGAGGAATATTTAGCAGATATAGAAGTGAAATCAGGAGAATTAAAACGTATTTATTTAACTATTGAGGACACCACGACGAACCCTAAAAATCCGCAATAAACAACTTCACTTATTACCTTTGTTTTTTATTTACCCATAATGACATTTTTTCAGTTTCTACTGATTACATAGGAGGACTATCATGACTCATCGCTATGCTACTACTTTAGATGGAATGAAACACATTGAAACCATTAACCCACTTGCTACAGACGATTATGTATATATTAAAGATGATTTGTATACAGAAGAAACCACTTTATTTAAAGTGAAACGCGCCAGGGATACAGAGCTTGATTTAAAGCTAGTAAAAGCAGTGGATGTATTTGACGTTATCGAAGAACCATTTACAACGGCTAATGTGACTTATAGTTTCAATAATACTGTGGTTGCTACTGAAAAGCGTCTTAGTAAAAACCAAATCATTCGTTTAAATGGTCGTTATTATTCAGTGGTTGACATTCTAAAAGAAGCTCCTAATTTAGATACTATTTCATTTGCTTTTCTTTCTTACATCCAAGCGGATAATCTATACACCGTTTTTAAAACCCATCAAAAAACAAAAAAGAAAGAAACAGTGGAATCACATTATGACTATGGGAAAGCCCTTGGTCATGTTTATTCTCTTAGAAAAGAGAAAGATGAATATTACTATCATTTGGGCTAAAAGTTTTTTATATTTTTAAACACAAAAAACGTCTTTCACTTTTACTGAAATAAAGGAGAAATGGCGTTTTTTTACTTGTATTTACACAAAAAGGTCGTATAGTAACCCTAAGCATAAAATGCTAATAAATTCTAGGGGGACATTTAAATATGTTATTAAAACCTGTTATCGACTTATTAAAACAACCAAACGAGGATGCAAAAACTTTATTTTCTTCAACATCCATGACTTCTACCATAGAAAGAATTAATAATTTGGTTGATAAAGGACTACTAACTTTTGATTTTTATACTCACACTATAATTGTAGACGGCCATGCCATTGAACTACCTACCGAAATTGTAAATGAATTGCAAATGCCTATACGATATTATCATGCTGGCAAAAAAAATACATCACCTTGCAATATTCCTCTTAGTTTAGGTGGAACCACTAATTCCTATCTTACAATGAAAATAAGTGTAACTAAAACAATCTTTATCAATCTATGGAGTTACTTAAAGAATTCCTCAGAAGAAGAAAACTCACACAAACAAGCCATTTAAGTTTAACCATTAAAGAGCATTAAGCATCTATTGACTTTAGAATGTCATAGATGCTTTTTTCTTTTTTTATAGAGATTATTTAGTTATTTAAAACAAAAAAACTCTTTGTAAGCACTCCTAAACACGTGCGAGTATACATACACTAGAAAAAAAAGACCAAGGTTTTTAATAAGGAGAATCAGCATGAAAATACAGAAAAAATTCTTTTATAATCAATTGCAAACTAATGTAGAAATTGACGACGAAATGGTGGAACAAGTTAAAGATTACTTTCAAGTTCACCAATATTCATCTATCGCGTCATTTAATATTAGTGAGCTAAATAATAATGACCACATTCGAGATGCTGTTTTACTTGTCGCTTCTTACCGCATTCGCCAAACTAAAATGAAAGCAGATTATCTTCAAATTGAATTTACTAATTGTCATGGGGGCGTAACAGGCAAAGTATTCGATAAAAAAGGTTCTGTAAGACGTGCATACGACTTATTACAATCACATGTTCTGTTTAAAGTAGATGGGTTTGTTAATGAATTTCAAGGGATGAAAAGCATTAACATTGAACGCCTTACTCCACACAAAGAGCCAGCAAATGCTATTATGTTTTTGCCATCTACAAAGCTCGATGTACAAGAGATGCTTTTTGAAATGTTTGTATACCTTAGCGAGTTAGAAGAACCTCACCGAAGTATCGCTCTAAAAGTCCTCCAGGTATATTGGAAAGAGTTTTCATTAAAGCCAGCTGCAAAATCTAAACATCATGCATATCTACATGGTCTTTTGAAACATACTCTAGGTTTGATGCGCTTAACTCGCACCATTAAAGAAGCTCCTTCACCAGTTGAAGGTATATTTGGATTAATTAATATTGCACAGCAAGCTCACCAAGATTTTTTACTAAAACATATAGATTCTGAATCTGGAGCATCATATCGTTCTTTAACGTATGCAGATGCATTTGACCATTTATATGAGATGGTTCATCTATTGATAGAACTAGGACCTCACTTAATAGATTGGGATTTAATAATTGCCTGCGAATTGTTACATGATATTGGTAAGATATTTGAATACACACATTATGGGGAGGCCGCAAACAAATTTGATTGGCTTTTTCCAGGCTTACATTCCGATGGTTCAATGAGTCAACTTAAAGGTGGATTTGATTATGATGCAATAGGTAAATACCTTGGTCACATGACACCTGGAACCTTACTTCTTACATCAGTCGTATTCAAATATAAGATTCCTGTTTCTCGAGAAGTAATGGTCAAATACCAGCACTGTATCTTATCCCACCATGGTAAAGCAGAGTGGGGGAGTTGTATTAAGCCTGCACTGCCAGAAGCAGTTATTTTACACATGTGCGACTTCTTAGATAGTCGATGGGAAATGGATGATGAAGTAAGTTAAACCTCTTCCTATGAAGAGGTTTTTTATCGTACCCTCACGAATTCTATTCCTACTATAAGGAGCAAAACACTTCGGTACATACTGAACATCTCATTACCGACTTCTATTGTATAACTATTTTTTCAGGCATCGGTCTATTTATTTTCAGGACTCGTATGATAGTAATAAATATAAGGAATTAGAGGTGGATGGATGAAAACGATTGTTTACACAAAATATGGTCCCCCCAGTGTTCTACAACTAAAAGAAGTAGAGAAACCTATTCCTAAAGATAATGAAATACTAGTAAAAGTAATAGCCACGACTGTAACAGTAGCGGACATTCGCGCTCGGAGCTTTAATGTACCTCGTCCTGTTTGGCTTTTTGCACGGATAGCACTAGGGATTAAAAATCCAAAAAAAGAGGTACTAGGGATGGAGTTAGCTGGAGAAGTAGAATCAATAGGAAAAGATGTTAAACGGTTTAAGGTAGGAGACCATGTTTTCGCTGCCACCTTAAAAGACTTTGGTGCTTATGCGGAATATAAATGTTTGCCAGAAGATGGACCAATTTCTATTATGCCTAAAGATTTATCCTTTGAAAAAGCAGCTGCTATTCCAATAGGTGGACGCACCGCTTTGTTTCACCTTAGAAAAGCTAACATTCAAGTTGGCCAAAAAGTATTAGTTTATGGCGCTTCTGGAAGTGTGGGTAGTTATGCAGTGCAAATTGCCAAACATTTTGGTGCTAACGTTACTGCAGTTTGTAGTACCAAAAATTTAGAATTAGTAAAATTTTTAGGAGCCAACAGAGCCATTGACTATACTACAATGGATTTTTCCGCTATAGGGGATAAGTTTGATGTGATTTTTGAAGCGGTCGGGAAGAGCTCATTTTCAGCTTGTATGAAATCACTAAAGAAAAAAGGGACCTATATAAATATTGCGAACCCATTACCAAGCTTCCGAATGTTATGGACCAAGTTGTTCAGCAGGAAGAAATTTATATTTGGTCAAAATTCACCTGAGACTCCCGAGGCATTAAATTACCTTAAAGAACTAATTGAGAAAGGGGTGCTAAAAGTGCTTATCGATAGGTGCTATGCATTTGAAGATATAATTGAAGCACATAAATACGTTGAAAAAGGACATAAGAAAGGGAATGTCATTATAAATATAGGAGATATAAATAACGCATAAAAAATTTCAAATAATTATTGATATCAGCTTTGCTTTTTCCTAGTCAAAAATCCTCTTTTTAAATCGAAGAGGATTTTTGACTTATTTAAATTGCTAACTTGATGACATAAATTAATTTATTAGTAATTATTATACCGTTATTAGACACTTTTCGAGTATACGTTTAACGCGTAGTATGAACTTATGTATTTTATTTTCTCATTAATCGCAATTACGTCTTCACTCTCTAAAACAATAAGCAATAATCCTATAAATTGACTTAATGTCATTAAATAGCAATCACTAACAACTCCAAAATATTCTTCCAGCAACAATACATTTTTGCTTTTAAAAGCAGGGAATACAAATTGTTCCCATAGTGCTCTTTCAATATCTTTTTCATCGTTTACTAAATCATGTATAACTGTAACTAATCCATTCAAGAGAGTAAGAGATAAAGTTGCGGGAAGACTTTTTTCTAAATAAGATAGTGGCCGTTTATTTAGATATTGAAAGTAGCGGTCGCTCCAATTTTGATTGTGAACTGCCACTTCGATACAATGTGCTATTTTTTGATTACGGAGAGGTGCACTTTCTCTCCATGTTAATCGTTGTAATGCAATAAGTTGGTCAATACATTGTTGGTGATAAAATGGGCCTAACATATCATTTAACGCTTTTTCCCTGTACTTCTTTATCTTGGTCACCTGTTTCGCTTCATTAAGCAAACTCAGCAGTGTCATCCCATTTCTTTTCATAGGAATCCCTCATTTCCCAAAATATCTTTCAATTACAGTATACCTTATCAGCATATAATCTTGGACTTTTTAGAAAATTATGTTTTAATTTAGGTTAATTTCCAGTATATTCATTTATAGAGGATAAGGAACTTTAATTAAGTAAACTTTTGAATATAAAAATGAGGCTCTTTTCATCGACAAAATTGTTTTCGTCTGTATGATTTTAAAAAAATCTATAAGTCAAAGGGGATATTCAAAATGACAAACGTATTGATTTTATTAGCCATTATAATTTTAAGCGCTGGTATTGGTTATAGTTATGGTAAATTAGGTGGTCCAACACTACAAAATTTCGCTTTTCACATCATGACACCTATCTTTGTTGCAATCGTATCATTCTTCGCTACTGGTTTATTATTTAACTGGGGACTCGCTTGCTTTTCATTATTCATCATTATGTATCCAATTGCTTACTGGAAAATTACCAGCAGAACTAACGTAAGTCAATAAAGACAAAAAAGAGAACATCGTTTAATCGAGTTCTCTTTTTTTTTATGTTCTCGCATATATATTTTTTAGACAGCTGACGAATATCAATCCTCTGAAAAATCATAAAACCATTCACGAGGACCTAGTTTTTTTATTTTACCTTTTTTTACTGCACGCTGCCAACGCGCTCTGCAGATTTCTGTCAATGCTTTTTGTTCATCTGCATTTCTTATTCTGGTTCTTTGTACTCTAATATCAGGTCGCTCTTTATATAACTTTTCATTAACATCTTTTCTTCTTTGGTTAATTCTCTTCTCTAATTCATTCATTTCGATTTCTTTCATGCAGTTCACCTACCTTTTATTATTCTTATAAAAAAGTAAGCTTTTTATTCCTGCAAAAAAAAGAACCTATATAAATAGGCTCAATTGCTTTTAATTTCTGCTATCCATTTTTCGATAGATGGAAGAGACTGTGTTCTTTTTCCTTCCTCGAGAAGGTATGTCATATTAAGTTCATCGTGGTGCAACAAAAATAACCTTTTTGCCCACTCATAATCTACATTATATTCAGGATTCTCTCTATTAGAAAGATATGCTGATTCTAGTCTATGAACAATAATATCTTCAATTCCAATAACATATACATATCTATCGTTTTTCAGTCTAATTTTATAGACGTTATCGTAACTCCCATCTAAGAAATTCCCTGGTATTTCTATGGCTAATTCTAAGTCAGCATGATACCAGTCCTTACCTGTTTTTATGAAATTTAGTTGTGTTAGCAACTCATTAAATTTTTCATAACCATCTGCGACAAAGTCAATATCACTCGTTTTATACTCTCCTCTAGTGTAAATTTCTACAGAGAGACCACCAACAATAATTGGCTTAATGCCTTCTTTTTCAAAATAAGCAGTTACAAGTGATGCGAATTCTACCATCCTGTGAAAGGGGTCTAATGTCTTCAGCTGGTCCATTTCACTTTTTATCTCTTCAATCGAAATCATAATACAGTTCTCTCTCCCCAAGTTTCTTTACTTTTCCCGCTTTTTTAGCGTTATTCCACTTTGCAATAACTAGTGCATCTAATGTTCTTTGTTCAGAGACCGAGCGTGTGCGGGTTCTTATTCTTCGTTTATTAATTTGTGAAGATTCCTGCTTTAATTGAAAATTTACATCCGTGCGTCTTTCAGCTATTCTAAATTCTAATTCATCCATGTTCATCGACCGCATCATTATCACTCCTTAATTGTATTATAACGCATAACAGAGACATTTTAAGGCTCTTGATGAACCTCATATAATTGATACACTTCATTTAATGAAAACAATATTCTCTAACCTTAGACTTTCTCTGTACCTTATGTGAATTCCTTTCTTCTTTATTTGTTACGCTTATTAGTATAAATAAATTTTCAAGAAAGGGATAAAAAATTATAGTTGCTTTTTTATGTAAACGATTTGTTAAACCTGTTCCAGTTCATAAGCAACAGAGAGGACTTTGACCCCTTTTATTCAATCATTTATACTATAAGGGAGGGGTTTTTCTGAGAGAAGTTACTTTATATAATATTTTAACCCATCACATAGCAGAAAAATACTTAACTCGTTCAGGTCTAGCGCATGCTATTGCTGTTTCGTATCATTGCTATCATTTGGCTAAAGAAAAAGGATTAGATATTGACACTGCTTGCAAGGCAGGGTTGCTGCATGATATTGGCCATTTTACGTGGTACAAGGATGGAAAATGGGATTATGACATGTATAAGCAATATGATATTCATGCTATCAAAGGGGCGGAACGCGCTCATAAATTATTGATTCGATTAGGAGAGGAACCTAAAAAAGCAAAAGATATTTCTTTAGCTATTCTTTTCCATACAGATTCATTTTTACCCTCCATCACAATAGTTCGCACGCCAATGCAAGATGTTATCAAACTTGCCGACGAGAAAGATGAAGAAGTCGGAGGGATGCATCACTATCGCACTATTGATTTTGAACGTGCAAAAGAACGAATTCAACATCTTGATGAACTTATAGAAAATGAGTATTCTAAGAAGTCTTAGCTATATACATAAAGACCAAATTAACCACTCGAGGTGATAGTCTATGTTTTTACAACACCAAAACATTCCTGATAATTTTCCATCTCATCGTACAGAACATTTTATTGTAGCTGTTGATAAAGAGCTTCAGAATGGTCACATACCAGATAATATTATCCCAGACGTTCTTTGGGTATTAGAAGGTCTATTTAAGCAATATATGCCTTTAGACTTCATTGCAGCTATTGAGCAAGTTGACCTTCATGATTGTTTAATAAAAATATATGCAGACCTCATTAAGGAAGAAGAGAATAAAAGCGGTGCACCTGTGCCGCAAAATGAAAAACTTAAAGAAGACCTTAAAATATATCAGCAGAAGGTCGAGATTCGCGATTCTGTAATAAGTGAACTCCATGTTGACATTGGAACATCTTTTCAACCATACCCAGAAGAGATGAAAGACATTTTATTATCTTTCACTACACAAGATACACAAATTATTACCTATCCATACTATTTACCAGAACAAATTTACGAAAGAAAAGAAAGTCAAATCAGAATTGCCGCTAGAATGTTATGCGCTAAATGTCCTGAACGCTTTATTCTTCAAAGCATACCAATTAGTTTGGAGCAACTAGAACTAGCTAAAAAACATTTTTACGCATCTGAATGCGAGGAATACCAAAAGTTAAAAAACGATAAGGAAGAAGCGTAGAATGCTGCTACGTTTAGTAGAAACTTTTACCTTAGTAGCATGGACTACTATTTTTCTTTACGGGTTATCTTATTTTAATGTTCCGCGCAACTTATTTCTACTTTGTTTAGAAATCATCGTGGTTACTGGAATAGGCTTCCTTATTATGAAATGGTTTGATAAAATAAAAGACAAAGCGGTATAAAAACATTTATACCGCTTTTTTTAACCTATTTATAGAAAGGAGCTTGTTATGAACTTTACCAGAAAAGGTGAAAGTAATTACATTATTCAATCAAATGTACTATCAGAATTCGAATTTAAGAAAGCTTCAGTCCTTGGCGCTATGGAACTTTTCCAATTTGAAACACAATACGGCGGCTTTCGTTTTCTTCATCTCTATGACAAAGAGCAGCAACCAACTTATTGTTTCCAGTACTTCCCGCATTTAGAACAAGAACCATATTCTTTTTCTCTCCAGCTAGATGATTTTCATATGTTAACATCTTTTTGGTTGGTTGCTCTTCAAATAATTCAACAGCAAGGGCAGGAGAAAGAAAATCAGCCGTTAGAAGACATTGTAGTTAATATAAGTCGAATGATGGCAAAGCATGATATTCAATTAATAGAAAGAAGATAAGAAAGTGTAAGCATCTGATTTTTTTACATTTGGAGGACATGATGAAGCGCAAAAGCAAAAAAGACATGGAAGGACAAACTCTTTTCGATGTCATCCTTATCTTCTTTTTTATTGGTTTACTTGTTATTATCGGTGTTTCTGTCATTTTAGGCTGTATTTTCTTTGGGTTTGTCGGACTTTTTCACTTATTTGGTGGTCAATATGATTCTTTTTGGTCACTTTTATTTTTCCTTCTTATCTACTGGGTTGTTGGTGTTTTAATTGACTGTCTTTGCATTGTTGTTTTGTACATGATAAAAGGTGACTTAAATGTTGTTACATTTACAATCATTAGACTAATAGTAGACTGTTCAGGTACTTTATATGCATTACAGACAGCTGATAACTATATTGATAGTATCTATTTACCGTTTTCCGCTAAGGTAGTATGTGCTCTTATCTTATTTCTTATTGAAGTAGCATTCACACCAAAAAATCCGTTAATAAAAAAATAGTCTAATAAAGCGCTTGGTTTTCCCCTTTTTTATACACCAATTAAAACAATTCATAAAAACAGAATTTCCTATTGACTAGGGTTCTGTTTTTTTACTTTTTCTACCTCATTTGCTTATCAAAAATTTGTTTCATTTACACTTCTTATTTACCCAAATTTCTTTCCTATTTTACACGCTTTTAAATTTACTTAACGACCATTTTTAACTGTTTTTTAGCTTTTTTCTTTCATTATGTTTCATTATTCCATAAAAATATTCTAAGTGTATCTGCTTTCAACAAATTATGCCTAATTTTATTCTTTCTGCTCAATTACGTTGTCTACTTTTTCCAATGGTGAATTTAAAAGTTTAGGGGGGGAGGGAAGAGGTGTTTATGGTCTTATATGTTGTTGAAATTGAGTGTTAAAGTTTCATTTTTTCGCAGCAAAAAAGACCTTTATTTCAGGCTCTTATTACGTGTTTTTAAGTATGATTATATTATTTCAGTATAAACAAATATAAACAGATATTTTTAGAGATAAATAAAAATAAATAAAGATAAATTCCTCATAAATTCAACCTGCTTTTCCTTGACGATTATTGCTAATTCCTTATAGTCTTTTCACGCATTGATATGCTGAGAGGATGGTCGTTTATGCAACCTATGAAACAGTTTTACTTAAATCGAGTGGAAGATGTATCAGGCGTAAGCGGAACAGGTATTATTGCTTTTGGTATGATATTACCAAGTGGTCGAGTGGTAATGGAGTGGCAAACCACTCATAAGTCGATTGCTATATATGACAGTATTGATGAAATTCAATTATTGCATGCTCATAAAGATAAGACTTATATAGTATTTGTAGGAGAGTGAACAACTCTATTTACAATAACTTAATTATGTAAACTAATAATAAAAACAATCATTTGTCGTAAAAAAAAGAGCAGGTAGAAGGGACTCTACTTTGCTCTTTTATACTTCACTTTATGACTTAGGATAATATAATTTGTCGATTTTATTTATTAAATCTTTAATTCTGTCAAACTTGTTAACAAGAGAAGAGTGTGTATTAAAGTCCATTTGATTGTCGCCTTCATTTCCAACTCGAGCCAAATGATAAGTTTCAAATAAATATGATTCAAGAACATCATAATTTTCAGAAGATTTAAGCACTATTTGTTTTTTGGTCAGTTTTTCAATTTCTTCTTCTTGAAGAAACTCTATTTTTGTCATTCGGTTATTAACGTACTTTTGTTCATTTTGTTCTAATTGTTTCCTTTCTAATTCTTCATATACCTTATCCAATTCTTCAAATACCTCTTCATTATAGTCATGCAGCACTTCATCTTTATCATTAAAATAACTCATTAATGCGTTTCTATCTTTTTCTTCTGGCACATATGCAATGATTATAGGACATGGTTCACATACCCATTTAACACTTTCTGAATCTGACCCGTTATCGTTGGACCTTACCACTACTCTAGGCATAATACCATCACATGAAGGACATTCAAGATACTTACGATTTTGTACATTTTCGGCTAGAGGTTGGTGAGTTGGTAATACTAGATTCTCCAAAAATGCTTTTGAATCTGTATCATCAACCCATTCGAATGCTACTGTAGGGCAATTCGAACAAATCCAAGCAAAAGCCTTATCTTCTCGTCCGTTATTAGGTGAAGGAATTTCAGTTAAAGGCATTTCTTGCTTACAAAGCGGACATTTTAATGTTTGTACTGAATCATTATTTTGACACATATTAACCACTCCTATATTGTTATTGTTTTCCAACTGGTTCCAACTTATTATACCTATTATATTTTTAATAGGTCGAAAAAGAGTGGTTAATTACTCATATGTCACATAACTGCAGCAATCTCAACATCCATACGCTTATCTAGTGCAAAAATTAGAATTGCATTGCTTGAATTAAATCATTCTCATCAACTTCTTCAATAATAACGCCAGTAGCTTTTGTATACATTTGTTCACCTTTAAGTGCATATTCTCTAACAAACTGAGAACTAACGCCTGCTTCAGGCTTATCAAAAAAATAACCTATCGTTGAAGAATGCGTGCCAATCTTTGCTCGGCACTTCCAGACAAATCGCATTTTTGTTTCACCATATTCATCCGTAAGTTTTCTTCTCACTTTTTTCATGGTGTTTCCTCTCTTTCATTAGTAGAGTTTTAACACCTTAATTGTAGATTACGTTTTACAAAGTGAGATGAAATTTACATATTTTGTTTCACTAGTTTACATAATATTATTATGTTAAATTAACGGTAGCCAGATTTACGAAATGCATCGTAAACTGTTTCTTCTTGTAATTTCTCTAAGTAGACATTGGTTGTCGCGATGGATGAATGCCCCACAACTTGTTTGACAACTGCTAGTGGCACATCATTTGCTAAACTATTTGTAATAAACGTGTGTCGGAACCAGTGAGGTGAAATGGATTCATTTCCTTTTACTTTGTAAACCGCTGTTTTAACAGCTCTATAGAGAGTAGTATAAGACAGTCGTTTCTTTTCACCACTTGCATAATAAGCCTTGATTGAATAGAAGAGAGGTTCGGTATCAAATGGACTTAGTTCAGTTGTTTCACCCAATGCCTGACGATACGCAAACAACACTTCTTTTACATCATCAAAAACGGGAATCGTTCGTTCTTTTTTACCTTTACCGATGACGTCAACTACAAGGTTTCCTCGTCGGTCTTCACGAAAACTTCCCCAGTTTAAACTTAATAACTCACTTGAGCGCATTCCACTCATGTATAAAAGCATACCTATCAAGCGATTGCGTGCTTTAAATTGCTTTTCATGCTTTGGACTACGAACCGCTAGTTCAAGCGCATCTACGATAACTTGGGCTTCACGGTCTGATAACTCTCGGTATTCTGTTCGATTTGTTTTCTCTTTATCACTGTAGTGTCCCTTTGCGATAGAGGGTTTTTCTATCCACGTTGTATAAAGAGAAGGGTAAAAGTGAGTTGCATGGCCGAACTCAAGCATTCTTCTGAAAAACTCGAGTTTTCTTGCAGCTGTTCGGTTTGCATATTTATTTATCATTTCTTCATTAAACAGTTTTACTTCCATGAACCCGATTGATTTTAAAGAAATCTCTTTTTCATAAAAAAAAGACAGGATACTTCTCATGTCTTGGTTATACGAACGAATGGTATGAGGGGAAAGAGTTCTCTTCATAATTTTGATAGAAAAAAAGAGATTCACAAATTGCTCGTCTGAAACTCGTTCTAAATTCAAATCATTGTTTTCATCTAGCAAGTGAGCATCTTTCCATTGCTCTTTAAGTTCTTGAAATGAAAATTCAGTAGCTGAGAGCTCAAATTTCTGCATATACATCCTCCTTGGGAAATAAAAGTAGCTTACGTTCGTTAAACGCTTCAAATTCATTTGTATTAAGTTTTTGGTGATTCACGATTAATGACATTTAAAATTCCATACAAGGTCTCAGAAACGAATCTGAAAGGTCGTTTTTTCTTAATTTAATTGTGTAAATTCCATTATATGTAAGGTTGACCATATCTTACTGTCAACGTCCTATTTTATCTTAACATACAACATCAAACAAAAGCAAGATAAGGCATACTTATCGTGCGTTACTATACTAAAGTATGTAAAAAGAGTTATTTTTACTTTTTTATCCATAACTATAGAAACAGAATTATAATTTTACATGTACGAATCTAAAAAAGAGGACGGTGCTAATCAATGATAAAGAAATCTCTTCGTGAACGTTTAGAAGAAGTTGTAAAACAGGCAGACGGAGAAATTGTTTATCTTGAAAAGAAAATGGTATATGCAGAATTACATTGTTCAAATAACCATACATTTTCAAACAAGCCTAGAAGTATCATCAACGGTCATTGGTGTCCTTTTTGTAAAATCACTAAATTAGCTATTAAGTAGTTAAAAAAAATAATCACTAAGAGAGGGAGCGATTGTGATGAAAAATGAAAAAGGCAGCATGATAATATTAAAAGATGATAGTTATTTTAAGAACTTTGGGATTGATAAGTGTTTAAGAAAAACATACAACTACAAAGAAGCTAAAACATATCAAAATTTAGATATTTCAACGCTTATTGAAGATTATCATAAATTAGAAGCCATAAACCAGGAACCAACCATTATAGCTTATGTTATGGTTAACGGTGTATTTAAAGTTCTGGATAAAAATAGACTACCATCTTAAATAATTTACATCAAAAGGAGTTTCTTAAAAAGTTTCAATACAATTATCTTAGAATAGAATAATGAGGTGGATGCATGGCTGAAAATACAAGTATAGATGAAAAGAAATTAGATGAGAAAATGCCTGAAATTAAAATCGGAGAATGGGTCGTCTTTACAGAAAACGGATTATGGTATTCTTCTCTGGACGATGATTAAGCTTCTTATAAAACAAAATCAGCAGCCATTGAAGATGTCTCAGGTTCAACTATGGACCCTCAAAAAACACCAAAAGCTAAGCGCCTTGATACAGGGTTCTACAAATACACTCCTCTAGATGTAGATA
>Ga0209463_1000735_pt1 | contig 22862 bp, 21 predicted proteins | sample AgamicMgSfrz_FD_187169 | JGI IMG/M metagenome (GOLD analysis project Ga0209463, IMG submission 187169) | Agave microbial communities from Guanajuato, Mexico - Mg.Sf.rz (SPAdes) (version 2) | ecosystem: Host-associated > Plants > Phyllosphere > Phylloplane/Leaf | place: Guanajuato, Mexico... | reverse complement strand
ACACCTGCAGATGCAGCATTGATGATGCAATTAGGAGCAGATGGAGTATTTGTAGGCTCTGGAATTTTTAAATCAGATAATCCTGCTAAATTTGCTAGAGCAATAGTGGAAGCAACCACTTATTACCAAGATTATAAACTCATTGCTGAAATATCCAAGAATTTGGGAACGGCAATGAAAGGAATTGAAATCTCTAGTTTATCTCCAGATGAGCGTATGCAAGAGCGTGGATGGTAAGGTAATAATATGTCTACTATAAATATTGGTGTTCTTGGATTACAAGGAGCTGTAAGAGAACATATTCAGGCCTTAGAAGCTAGTGGAGCAAATGCTGTAGTAGTGAAAAAAAAGGAACAGTTGGTTGAAGTCGATGGCTTAATTATTCCTGGTGGAGAAAGCACAACAATGCGTCGACTTATTAATAAATATGAGTTTATGGATTCCCTGAAAGAATTTGCATCTTCAGGGAAACCAATGTTTGGTACTTGTGCAGGTCTGATTCTCCTGGCAAAGTCAATCGAAGGATATGATGAACCCCACATTGGTGTTATGGATGTACATGTAGAACGTAATTCATTTGGAAGGCAGAAAGAGAGTTTTGAAGCCAATATAGAAATCTCTGGTATTGCCGATCAATTCTCAGCTGTATTTATCCGAGCACCACATATCGTAAGTGTAGGGAAAAATGTGGAAATATTAGCGAAGCATAACGAACGAATTGTAGTAGCGAGAGATGGACAATTCTTGGGATGTTCTTTTCATCCGGAATTAACAAATGAAAAACGTTTCACTGAATATTTTATAGATATGGTTAGAAAAGCAAAAGTAAGTAGGTGAAACACAAATTATGGAAGACTAGAACAATCGAAGGCTTTCCCTAAAGAAGGAAGCCTTTTTTTAACAACAATTAGTTTTAACATTATCTATCAATTTTCTTCTTAGAGCGATCTCTGAGATTGAACTAATTTTATAGAATTTAACTTTACCGTGATATCCAAGGTTCATAGGAAAAATAGGAACTTGATCTTTAAGATACTTAGGAGTTAGATATTTTATGTTCTAGTTAGAGTGGTACCAAGTATGGATGATTATTAAAAGAGAGACATAAAAAAGAGAAATCTTTTATTTTTCATTTTATTTATCACAATAAGAGAAGGAGTAGAAACATTCAATATATAAAACTATAAAGTTGTGTAAAATACTATACGTATTAACGCTTATTTTCTAAATTATCTGCATGGTTGTGTTCTTTTATTACGTAGTAATAAGTCATTCCAATTAGGAGAAAAATACGTTTTTTATTGGTACGAAGATTTAAGTGAAGAGATACGCTAGTGTTATTGATAATTTTTCCTAATTTAGGCTTCCATAAAAATAAGTATTATAGAAACAAACAACTTAAATAACAAAAGGGAAGTAGTTCGTAACAACTGATATAGTTTTATTAGTATGTCCATATAAACTCAGAGTTCTAAGAGTAATTCATGACTAGTATGTTTATAAATTCCTTCTTTTTTGAGGACAAGTGATATGTCAACCGGTTGACACTATAGACTATGATGATATACAATATTTTTTGAAAACGCATACATATATTTTAACAATAAAGAAGGTGCGGATAAAATTCTCTAAGGAAATCTTTGCATATGTTAGGTTAGCTATTAAATGAGATATTGATAAACATCTTCATTAGGATTTGGTGTATGTAATGTTTACCTAATACAAAACACCCGGCTATGATAATTTAAAAGAATTTTTGTGAAGGTTTTCTTTTTTGGGGGTGAAAAATGTTTTTTTCTTTACGCAATAGTTTACTTTTGGTTTTTACTTGTTTATTAACAATCCCTTTTATCATCTTCTCCTTCTTGGTTCCTAGTTGGTTTTCTTCGGTTATTGAAGAGCAGACTAAGGATTTAACCGTAGAGATGATGGATCAATACTCATTGTATATAGAATCTATTACAACTCAAGCGGAGGAATTAGGAAAACAAATTCTTGTAAATCCAACAACTTTGCAGTGGCTGAAAACGGATAGGGTGTCGTCGGGAGTGACAAAAAACGAAAGGTTATTGATTAGGAATCAAATGAAGAATCTTCTTGCATCGATGACCGTAAATAATTCCAATGGTATGTCTATTTCGCTCATGCTCCATGATGGAACAGGTACTTGGGGAAATAACCCTCTCATAAAGCAAGAAGATTGGTATAAGGAGTTTAGGAGGGATGACAACTCGCTTGTGTCTTCCCATAAAGATCCCTATCAGCCTACTCCTGGAAATATTAATAGTTATATACTTCCATTAATAGATATGAATACACTATCCTCCAACGGTATTATTAAGGTAAATTTTCCAACTGAGCTGCTTGAAAAGGCATTAAAGAAAAATAAAGTTGGAAAAAAGGGACATGCTTATTTACTCAATAGGAGGGGCGAAAATACGTTAACAGGGGAGATTCATATTCCGAAACAAGTGTTAAGAAATAGCTTATCCACAATAAATAAAAGTGAAAATGTTAGTGGGTTGTTGGAAGTAGATTTTAATGATGAGACGTATTTGGTGTTTTATCAAAAATTATCTGTTGGAGGCTGGATTTTACTAAGCGAAGTGACCAAGTCAGATTTATTTTCAAAGGCGTATGATTTACGTCATCGCATGCTTACAATAAGTGGATTTGTTTTTATACTAACCATTGTGGCTTCGTACATGCTTTCGTCCAATATAATTAGTCCATTAGGGAAGCTAGCTAAAGCAATGGAATATATAGAAAGAGGAGATTTTGCTGGGGCAAAGCGATTTATGCCCTCTATTAAGTCTCAAAATAATGAAGTTGGTTATCTAATAAATGTATTTGGGCATACAGTAGATCAGTTAACACATAGGATCGAAACCGAGTACGAGGCTAATATCCGTAGGAGAGATGCAGAGTATAAAGCTTTATTGCTTCAAATCAATCCTCATTTTTTGAATAATACACTTGAAATCATAGGTGGATTGGCCGCTCAAGGGAAAAGTAGGGAAGTCATGAATGTTAGTGTTTATTTGGGGCGGATGATGAGGTACTCCTTAAATACTCAAAATGATATAGTTACCTTAGGAGAAGAAATGAGCTATGCTCGCAGTTACACTAATATTTTAAAAATTAGGTACGTAGATTCCATTTCTATTACAATTGAGGAAGATAGTCAGACTAAAACTTTCCCTATAATAAAATTTATATTGCAGCCACTTATTGAAAATGCAGTAAAGTATAGTTTTAGTGAAAAAAGTAGTGCTAGTATCTGTATAAAAACAAAAATTGTACATAATCGTGTGATTTTACAAGTAAAGGATAAAGGAGTGGGTATGTCCGATACCTTATTAGCAGAATTACTTCAACAAGAAACTGTTGTCCATGAATCAACGAGCGTTCTGCAAAGTAGAGGTACCAGTATTGGCTTAAGAAATGTGCTTGGTAGATTAAAACTTTACTATGGTGATGACTTTTCCTATCATATTGAATCTAAAAAGGATATTGGTACAAAAATCCAACTAAGTATTAAGTGTAACGAGGGTGATATGGATGTTGAAAGTGCTAATTACAGATGATGAAATGCAAGTTCGCATGGGGATTCGAAAGAAAATCAATTGGGAAGAAGAAGGGTTTGAAATTGTTGGAGAAGCCTCCAATGGTAAAGAAGCTATCGAATGGTTAAGAACGAAAAAGTTTGATCTTTTAATCACGGACATGAGAATGCCTATCATGGATGGTCTTGAATTGGCTCAATTCTGCTATCAGGAATTCCCACAGATTAAGGTTGTTGTACTATCAGGATACTCTGATTTTGAGTATGTTAGAGGTTCGATGAAGAAAGGAGTAAAAGATTATTTATTAAAGCCAATTGCCCCAGATGAGTTAGAGGAAACATTAAGAAAAATTCGAAAAGAAATAGAAGAAGAGAAAAAAATTCAGGCTGAAAAAGCAAAAATGTTACACCTTGTCATAACCCAACTTCAAGTAGTACAAGAGCAATATATGCTGTACCTTGTAAAAGAAGCATGGCCGGAATTAGTGATGGTGAAAGAAAGGCTTTGCCAACTGCAACTAGAGGAGATGACTAGTACAAACACAAAGTTTCAAATTTTTTCAGTAGAAATTAGGGACAAGAACAATCAACCTGATCGTTTGAGAGAACTATGGCTTCCCTTTCAAATGATGTGTAAGGAAATCGCACAAGGCGAAAAGAATTTGTACACTTTTTATGATCCTAGCTACACGAATATGATTCACTTTCTGAAGATTGTGCATAGAGAACAGATACCAATCCTAAATCTAGTGAAAGTGATTCAAGCTCAAGTAAAGGATTTACTCGAGTTAGAGACAGTTATTGGGATAGGTAGTATTGTTGATGGAGTATCAAATCTAAATAATGCATATATTTCAAGTTTATTAGCTTGGAGCAATAGTCAGTTAGAGTCACGTTCTCAAGTAATTGATGTATCTGATTTGCAGGCAGAGGTTTTTGAAATTTCTTCTGACATGGAGAGAAAGTTAACAAATGCAGTGGAGAATGCCAATTTCACTAGATTTAAAGAAAACCTAGATACGCTCTTGGGAAACAATAGAGATCAGTCGATTTTGGCCTTTTCCTTTATATCAAACCGAGTATTATTTCTATTAGGGGCATCAGCTCGAAAATATAATATGGAAACAAAAGATATTCAAAACATGATGTGGAACTGTCAACAAACTATATGGGAATTAAATTCTAATCATAAAGTTATTGAAAAGCTTACGGAATTATCCCGACACATTATTGAAAAAGTAAGGACCGCGCGATTTATAAATGGAAAATCTGTTATTGAGGGAGTACGCCAATATTTGGATCAGCACTATGCAAATGAGATATCGCTTACCTTCTTATCAGAAATGTTTCATATTAATAGTGCCCATTTATCTGAAACGTTTAAAAATCAGGTAGGTCAAAACTTTAGTGATTACCTTGTGAATGTAAGAATGGAGAAAGCAAAGGAGTTCCTAAAGGACAAACAACTAAAAATTATTGATGTCGCAAACCTTGTTGGTTATACGAATTCCGGATATTTTAGCACGGTTTTCAAAAAGCATTTTCATCAAACTCCTGTTGATTTTCGTAATCACTTGACGAAAAATAGGAAGGAAATGAACGGATGAAAAAACGGTTCACATTTATTCTATCTGTTTTGATTTTTTTTGGACTTATGCTAGCGGCAATTTACCTCTTAACACCAGATGAAAAAAAAGAGACAGAAGATCGGTCTCCAACCATTCAACCAACAGAGCTTACTTTTTGGAGAAACAGAGGAAATGATGCAGAAAATAAAGCTTTTGATGAGTTAATCTCTTCTTTTGAAAGGCTAAATACCGATATTAGGATTAAGATGAAAACAATTCCTTATAGTGATTATGAGGTAAGGCTTCGAACAGAAATTGCAATTGGCACCCCTCCGGATATTATGGCTATAGATAGTCCAACACTCGCACTATATGCCCATGCGGGGTCACTTTTGTGCATTGATTCATTGATGAAGGAAGAGGGGGACATTGAGGATTTTCCTAAATCAACATTAAAGGGACTAAGTTATAAGGGCCAAATTTATCTAGCACCAATTGCTGAATCAAGTATTGCTCTTTTTTATAACAAGCATTTACTGAAAGAAGCAGGTGTTCCATATCCATCACCAAATCCGAATGAACCTTTGACATGGGACGAAGTGATTGAAATAGCTAAAAAAGTTACAGCCTCAAAAAAAGGAACAATAGGAATTGACCCAGGTCAAGGTTTTGGAGATGGCGAAGCCCCTGCATATTTTAAAATGCCCTTTCTCTGGCAGTATGGAGCAAGTGTCTTAAGTCCTGATGCCATAACCGCAAGTGGATACTTAGATTCAGAGGACGCGTTAGAGGCACTCCAAATATTCCAGGATCTTTATCATAAGCATGCAGTGGCCTCATTGGAAATGGAGCCGGATGCATTTATAAAAGGTAAATTAGCGATGACTATACTCGGTTCATGGACACTTAAGGACTTTGAAAAGCAAGTTAACTTTACTCTAGGAGAGGATTTCGGTGTGGCCCCTTTACCAAAGGGGAGGTTTCAGGGAGCTCCAAATGGTGGATGGGCACTTGGAATTTCCTCCCAGTCCAAACACCCTAATGAAGCATGGAGGTTTATTAAGTATGTGACAAGTTACGAAGGAATGAAGAAATATGTCACGATTACAGGTGATCTTCCATCAAGATACTCGGTAGTAAAAGATATTCCAGAACTAAATAAGTATCCTTTAAATATTTTTAGTGAACAAACGCTTCGATACTCACAAAATCGACCAGTAACTCCAGCTTATCCCGTGGTAAGTAATGCTATTCGCGTTTTATTTGAAGATATTGCTCTCGGGGATAAGGACGTAAGATCCTCTGCCAAGGAGGCAGTTGCAAAGATTAATGCAGGATTACTAGAATTTGAGAAACCATAATTGGAATACTCCTTAACTAATATAGTTAGGGAGTTTTTTTTTATTTGAAAACGATTCCGTTTTGCCGAAAATTTTAAACATATGATACCAAAAAAATCAAAATATCAACCTTTCACATCCTGTTATAGTTAAAACAAGAAATAAGAAGACAGGAGAAAGGGAGAAAATACATTATGTCGTTAGAAATGTAACCGATTACTCTTTGCTCTGTAAATTAAAAAACTAGATTGGAGGTTACTAGAATGCAGGAATTAACAAAAGCTGGATCAGAACAGGATATGAACATACCTCTTCAAGCAGAGAAACAGGCAACAAAACGGATGAAGAAGTTACGCTATATCAGAGACAATTATTTTCTCTATTTATTAATTGCCCCAGCGATTATTTTGACAATCGTATTTAAATATATTCCCATGTACGGTGCCATAATCGCCTTTAAGGATTTTAGTACAATAAAAGGAATTCTTGGGAGCGAATGGGTGGGATTCGAGAACTTTATTAAGTTTTTGTCCTCTCCTAACTTTGGAACTATCTTTATGAGTACTCTAAAACTCAGCCTTTATGGTTTAATATTAGGGTTTCCTATTCCTATTATCTTAGCACTTATGCTGAACCAAGTTCGACGGGCAGCTATAAAAAAGAATATCCAGCTTGTTCTTTACGCACCAAATTTTATTTCCGTCGTAGTCATCGTTGGGATGCTTTTCATTTTTATGTCTCCAACTGGCCCAATCAATCAGGTTGTTACGATGCTAACGGGCGAGCCAATTGGATTTCTATCTGATCCTGATTACTTTCGGAGCATTTATATTTTATCAGGAATCTGGCAGGCTGCTGGATGGTCCTCTATTATTTATGTTGCTGCTCTTGCAAATGTTGATCCTGAACTGCATAATGCCGCCACACTTGACGGAGCAAACATTATACAGAGAATGATTCACATTGATTTGCCGGCCTTAAAACCGCTAATGGCCGTAACATTTATACTAGGGGCAGGGGGGATTATGGCAATTGGATTTGAAAAGGCGTATCTGATGCAAACAACGATGAACTTGCCAACCTCTGAAATAATTCCTACCTATGTTTACAAGGTTGGTCTACAAGCAGGTGATTATGCTTACTCTGCTGCAGTTGGGCTATTTAACTCGGTTATTAACGTCATCCTTCTAATCGTTGTGAACTATATCGTGAAGAAGCTGAACGAAGGCGAAGGGCTATATTAACAAGAAAGGAAATTAACTAATGAACAATAAATATACGCGGATGGATCGGATAATATTAAACATAAATAATATCTTTCTTTTTTTAGCAGTGTTAGTCGTGTTAGTTCCTTTAGTGTATGTGGTTTTAGCCTCATTCATGGATCCCACAGTTCTATTAAATAAAGGGATTTCCTTCAATTTATCGGATTGGAGTCTGGAAGGCTATAAACTTATTCTTGAAAATGATGCGATGCTTAAAGGTTTTATCAATTCTATACTTTATTCTGTTGGATTTGCAGTTGTAACTGTGGTAGTCTCCCTGTTTGCAGCATATCCACTATCCATCAACGGGTTTGTCGGAAAAAACTTTTTCATGACCATGTTCATCATCACTATGTTTTTTAGTGGGGGTTTGGTACCAACATACCTCCTTGTTAAAGACTTAGGAATGTTAAATACAATTTGGGCCATTATTTTACCAGGTGCCATCAATGTTTGGAATATTATTCTCGCAAGAACATACTTCAAGGGAATTCCGTATGAATTACATGAAGCAGCTAAGGTAGATGGGGCTTCTGATCTTCTTGTCTTCTTCAAGGTTGTATTGCCACTATCAAAACCTATTATTTTTGTTTTGGCTATGTATGCATTCGTTGGACAGTGGAATTCTTATTTTGATGCCATGATTTACCTAGACAATCCTAATCTTCATCCGTTACAGCTTGTTTTACGATCCATTCTAATCCAAAACTCAACGGACCCTGGGATGATTAGTGACCAGCTAGCAATGGCTGAATTGAAAAAGCTTTCGGAAATGATTAAGTATTCTTCGATTGTTATTTCGAGTCTACCGCTTATTGTGATGTATCCGTTCTTCCAAAAATACTTTGAGAAAGGTGTTATGGTTGGTTCATTAAAGTAGTAAGCCACTAATTATAATTATGAAAACGATTACAAAATGGTGTAGGGGGTCAATTCTATGAAAAAAGTAAAAAAGGTAGTTGTTGCAACATTAGCTACTATGCTAATTGCTTCCGGTTGCAGCAACAAAAGCAGTGAAACAGCATCAAAAGAATACAACCTAAAGAATGTCAGCTTTCCACTTGAAGAAAAAGTGACACTTAACTTTATGACACAAAGCTCACCACTTGCACCAAAGGATCCAAATGAAAAATTGATTTATCAACGTTTGGAAGAAGAAACAGGTGTCAATATTAAGTGGAAGAACTATACATCTGATGTGTTTGTGGAGAAAAGAAACCTTGCCATGGCGAGCGGTGATTTACCAGATGCTATCCTTGATGCATCTTTTGGTGACTATGACCTATTAAAACTGGCAAAAGACGGTGCCATAATACCGGTCGAGGAGTTAATTGAAAAGTATATGCCTAATTTACAAAGCGTCCTTCAAGCAGCACCTGAATACAAAGCGATGATGACCGCTCCAGATGGTCATATCTATTCCTTCCCTTGGATTGAGGAGCTCGGTTCTGGAAAGGAAAGCATTCAATCTGTCGATGATCTCCCATGGATTAATGTAGAATGGCTAAATAAATTAGGTCTTGAAATGCCGAAAACAACAGAAGAATTGAAGGAAGTATTAATTGCTTTTAAAACACAGGACCCAAATGGTAATGGAAAGGCTGATGAGATTCCTCTGTCCTTTATTAGCAAACCAGGAGGGGAAGACTTGGCGTTCATGTTTGGCTCTTTTGGGCTTGGTGAGAACTGGGATCACACGGTTGTTACTAACGAAGGAAAGGTCACCTTTACTGCATCAGATGAAGGATACAAAGAAGGAGTTAAATTTTTCAATGAGTTGTATGCCGAGGGTTTAATTGATGTCGAAGCTTTTGAACAAGATTGGAATACGTACATTGCTAAAGGAAAAGACAATCGTTATGGAATGTATTTCACATGGGATAAATCAAATATTACAGGTATGAATGACAAGTATGATCTTATGCCACCACTTGCCGGCCCAGATGGACATATTAATGTAGCTAGAACCAATGGTATGGGTTTTGACCGTGGAAGAATGGTCATTACGAGTGCCAATAAAAACCTTGAGTTAACAGCCAAGTGGATTGATGAGCTATATGAACCGATCCAATCTGTACAAAATAACTGGGGAACGTATGGCGATGACAAGCAACAGAATATTTTTGAGTACGACGAAGAAGCTAATATGTTAAAGCATTTATCTTTGGAAGGTGCGGCACCAGTTGAATTAAGACAAAAAACAAATATAGGTGGTCCGCTGGCAATCCTTGATGAGTATTACGGTATGGTAACGACAAAACCAGCTGATGCTGCATGGAGGTTGGAGTTGTTAAAGGACGTGATGGTTCCTCATATGCAAGCTGAAAATATTTATCCAAAAGTGTTTTTCTCGATTGAAGAGCTTGATCGTTTGTCTACGATTGAAACAGATATGTTCGCATACGTTATGAGAAAAAGAGCTGAGTGGATTCAAAATGGAAAAGTGGAAAAAGAATGGGATAGCTACTTAAAAGAGCTTGACCGACTAGGATTACAAGACTGGCTGGAGATTAAGCAATCAGGATACGACAGAAATCGATAATAAGGTGGAATTACGAGAGTGGGCTATAAAACTGACCCTACTTAAAAGAACATCATTTTTAACAAGAAGGAGAAGAGATACATGATTAAAACATTATATAAAGAAAAACATAGGCCTCAATTTCATTACTCCCCAGAAAAAAAATGGATGAATGATCCAAATGGAATGGTCTACTTTGAAGGAGAATACCATTTGTTTTATCAGCATCATCCATTTGGTACAAAATGGGCGGAGCAATTACATTGGGGGCATGCAGTTAGTAAAGATTTAATTCACTGGGAGCAGCTTCCGATTGCATTGTTTCCAGATGAGAATGGCACGGTTTTTTCAGGAAGCGCAGTTGTCGATTGGAATGATACAACAGGCTTTTTCCAAGGAGAAGCTGGTTTGGTATCTATTTATACAAGTCATGATATGTATCCTGGAACTGAGAGACCAAGACAACGCCAATGTTTGGCATACAGCAAAGACAAAGGGAGAACATGGATAAAATATGAGGGGAATCCGGTACTTGCTGATGAGAGCATAACAGATTACCGAGACCCAAAGGTATTTTGGCATGAAGATTCCCGAAAATGGGTGATGATTTTAGCAACTGGCCAAATGGTGACCCTTTATACCTCTTCAAACTTAATAGAATGGGAGTTTGCTAGTAAATTTGGCCATAAAGCAGGTTCACATGATGGAGTGTGGGAATGTCCGGACCTTTTCGAACTATCTGTAGACGGTGACAAAAACAATAAGAGGTGGGTCATGCTTGTTAGTATTGGAGACAATCCGTCCTTTCCAGAAGGATCCCGTACACAATATTTCATTGGACAATTTGATGGAAAGACGTTCGTGAATGAAAACTCAGATGATACGTTACTTTGGCTTGATTTTGGTAGAGATAACTATGCGGGGGTAAGTTGGTCTGATATACCAGAGGATGATGGTAGAAGAATATACATCGGTTGGATGAGTAATTGGCGGTATGCGAACGTACTTCCTACAGAGGGCTGGCGGAGCGCTATGACCATACCTAGAGAAATATTGCTTACAACCACGGATAAAGGAGTGCGTATCCTTCAAAAGGTGGTTTCAGAATTTAATTCATTACGAAATAATAACGAGACTATTGATGAGATTACACTTGAACCTAGTATTCCATTTCATTGTAATCTGCTAAGTAGTTTAATGGAAGTAAATATTTCATTTGAAAAAAGAGACTCTACTTCTTTTGGAGCAATTCTAGAAAATTCAATACATGAGAAGGTTATCATTCAGTATGATGCAGTACGTGAAAAGTTAACAGTTGACCGGAGGAATGCTGGAATTAGTAACTTCTCTGACTCCTTCGCTACGATTCAAGATGCTACAGTAAAACTAGAGAACAACCAAATACACTTACAACTAGTGCTGGACACCTCTTCTATAGAGATATTTACGAATGATGGAAAGGTAGTTTTTACAAGTCTAATCTATCCGAATCAACCGTACAACAAGATGGTACTCTTCTCAAATAAGGGAACGGCACATGTATCTTCGTTAGTGTTAACTGACCTTTCATCCATCTGGGAGAAAGAATGTAAATCTTAATCAAAAGCTAAAGACTTATATGGGAAGGCTGGTTGATGATGAGTGACAGCAAATTCATCGGTGTTTTGTATTGGGGAGTTACTAATTGATTTTTACTGTACAGATGTGGACGTTGGTTTAGTAGATGGAAAGAACTTCGAAAAACAGGCTGGAGGAGCTCCAGCAAATGTCTGTGCATCTATTGTAAAGTTAGGGGGTAAAGCGCAATTTTCTGGCAAGGTTGGAAATGATGCGTTTGGGTGTTTTTTAAAGAAGACATTAGATGATTGTAACGTGGATACGTCATTACTATTAATTGATGATGAACATCCTACTACCCAGTCGTTTGTTTCTCTAACGGCAGATGGGGAAAGAGATTTTATATTTAATCGAGGAGCCGATACATTTGTAACAGAGGGTGAACTAAATAAAGAGGGAATTATGAAGAATAACATCCTCCATTTTGGTTCAGCCACAGCTTTACTAGATGAACCATTTCAATCCGTGTATATAAACCTCATGAGAGATGGGAATAACCAGGGGAAACTCATCTCGTTTGATCCTAACTATAGGGAAAATCTATGGAAAGGGAGAGTTGATAAGTTCAAAGAATTAGCAAAGCAAGGAATGGCTGTTGCTGACTTTGTGAAAGTGAGCGAAGAGGAATTAAAAATCCTCTCTGGCATGGAAGATTTAATAGAAGGGGTTATGGCTCTGCATCGAATGGGAGCTAAAACACTTGCAGTTACTTTAGGGGCGGAAGGAACGATGATTTCAAATGGCGAGGAGCATGAAATCGTTTCAAGTATGAAAGTCATTTCCATTGATTCAACGGGTGCCGGTGATGCTTTTGTAGGTGCGACACTCTATCAGTTGTCTAAAGCTGAATGCCCTAAGACGGTATTAGCTAACTTCGAGGAATTAAAAACAATTATCTCCTTTAGCAATAAAATAGGGGCACTGGTTTGTACAAAAGTAGGAGCTATTTCATCCTTACCAACAGAAAGTGAAGTACTACAATTCACTATGTATAACAGTCAAAAAATTAATCTGTTTTTGTAAGGGAGGGTAAGGATGAAATCAACTTTTATAAAGTGGTCTTCTGTTTTTTTGGTAAATGTACTATTAGCTACCTGCTTAGGGATTTTTTATATTCTTCCAACGACAACTTTAGCAATTAATAAAAAGGGAATTGGGGAAGAGGAAACAATTATAAAAAGTGAATTAAAAGCAAATACAAACATTATAGATTGGGATGTAAAAGGAAAAGGAACACTAGAAGACACAGAACAGGGTCTATTGCTTACCTCAGATCCAAAAGAAAACGTAATGGCTATTTCAAGTACAATAACTGAAGATTTTATTTATGAAGCAGATGTAAAAGTTCAAGATATGGATGCAGATGCCACTTTAGTTTTCCGTTCTAATAAGGATGGTTGGGATTCCTATATGCTACAAATCGTTCCTGATGCGGGAATCATTCGACTTCGTGATGCGCGTGATGAAAAAAGGTTGAAAGAGGAATACTCTGTCTCACTACAAAAAGGAGGTATTTATCATCTGAAAGTTAAAGTGGTGGGAGATAATATCAAAGTGTATTGGGAGAATAAATATGAGCCAATTATTGATGTGAATAATTCTATCTATAATAAGGGTTTCCTAGGCATTAACGTCTGGAATGGTTCTGCACTATTTCAAAATATAAAGGTTACTGATATGACTTCCAATCTAGGTGCATCTATTTTTAAAGAAGGAACTTGGGAGCCATCGATAAATGGGTTAAAAGGAATAGCTATTAATAGTGTAAAGGCTAAGCAATTTTATCATGCAAACGAAAATGATTTTATCCTAGAAGGAAATATTTCATTTAATCAACATAAATCTGAAGCTGCCCTTATGTTTCGGATGAATGAGAGAGGTACAGAGGGATACGAAGCTGCGCTTATTAAAGAAGGAAGCATGGTAAAAGCTCAGTTGAAGAAAGCGGACGGCTCGATTCTCAAACAATCCAATCGTTCCTATCCATCTCAAGAAGGTAGCAAACACCACCTTGAAATAATAACAAATGGCAGTCAAATTGAACTTTTTGTGGATGGTTATTCGGAAGCTGCTGCAACTGTGATAGATTCTAGTTATGTAACTGGCTTAACAGGGATTACCGTTACATCGGGATCTGCAACCTTCCAAGATGTTTATCTTGTACCAACAACTAGCTATTACAAAGAAAAATATCGCCCAGATTATCATTATACGCCAGCTCGTGGTTCTGTAAGTGATCCGAATGGACTTGTTTACTATGAAGGAGAATATCATTTGTTCCATCAAGATGGCGGGACTTGGGCTCATGCGGTAAGTAAGGATTTGGTAAGTTGGAAGCGCCTTCCTATCGCTTTGTCATGGAATGATTATGGGCATGTTTGGTCTGGTTCAGCTGTAGCAGATTTAAATAATATTTCTGGTTTATTTACGAATACTGGAGGGAAAGGGTTAATCGCTTACTACACATCTTTTAATCCAGATAAAGACAATGGGAACCAGCGTATTGGTCTTGCATATAGTTCTGATCAGGGACGCACTTGGAAATATTCAACAGAAAAACCAATTGTTATTGATAATCCGGGAAAGAATGTAGATAATCCGGGAAATTGGGACTTTCGTGACCCTAAAGTCGTTCGTGATGATGCGAATAATCGATGGATTATGGTTGTATCAGGTGGAGATCACATTCGCTTCTTCACTTCTACGAATTTAATAGATTGGAAGCTTACCGATAATTTCGGATATGGAAATTATGTCCGAGGTGGAGTTTGGGAATGCCCTGATCTCTTCGAACTTCAGGTTGAAAAAACCGGTGAGAAAAAATGGGTTTTAGTGATTAGTAGTGGGGCAAATCCCAAAACCCAAGGGTCTGATGCTGAGTATTTTGTGGGTCAGTTGACAGCGGATGGCAAATTCATAAATGAAAATACAGCAGGGGAAGTGCTGAAAATGGATTACGGAAAAGAGTTTTATGCTTCTATGTCCTTCTCCGATTTGCCTGATAACCGCCGCGTAATGATGGCATGGATGACGAACTGGGATTATCCATTTGCTTTCCCTACTACAGGTTGGAAGGGAGAACTGTCAATTCCTAGAGAAGTAAGATTGGTAAAAACAGAAGAAGGCATTAGACTTGCACAGGCTCCGATTAAGGAGCTACAATCTATTCGCAGCACTGTATACCAGACACAGAACAATAAAGTAAATCCAACTAATGCTTTAAACCTGTTAAAAGGAATTTCATCAGGAAGCTTTGAAATAGAAGCTGAGCTTGAAATTCCTTCTTCAAACAAAACAACTGAATTTGGTTTTCAACTTCGTGAAGGTGCTGAACAAAAAACAGTAGTAGGATACAAACCAGCAGACAACAAAATATTTGTTAATCGTGCTGAATCAGGTGAAACTGATTTTTCAAGCCTTTTCTCTACCTTACATGAGGCTCCATTAAATATGGAGAACAATCGAATAAAAATGAACATATTTGTTGATGATTCGTCAATTGAAGTATTTGCTAATGATGGGAATGTTGTTTTTTCTGATGTTATTTTTCCTGACCCATCAAGTCGCAGTATGAACTTCTACACCAAGGAAGGCGAAGTGAATGTTGTATCCCTAAAAGTACATTCACTTGCAGATACTTGGAGCTACAATATGGATGATGATACAGCTATTGTAATGGATACAAATCAAAGAGAGTTGAATATCAGTAATACTCTAACCTTGTTTGCGTCTGTGAAAAAAGGAAAGGGAAAAACAGCCTATTAAATGGACATCTAGTAATTTGGAAGTAGTTAAAGTTGATTCTTAAGCAAACTCTCTAGCAGTACTTCAGGCAAAAAGCAAAGGAGAATCAATCATTACAGACTCTTTAGCCAAATGGAAGGGCTTCTGAAAGTGTAGTGGTAATAGTATATGATATATGATGGGAAAATCCATACTAATTTAACTGGGTGGAAATCAGACATAACGGTATCCAAATGGAAAATTACCGAAAATTGAATCTTGGTACCCATACAAACGATGCAAACTATATTACCAAGGAAACTTATTTATGAAGGGGAAATTATGTTGTGGGAGAAGCAGTTATTACTTTAATTTGGAGCCCAATAAAAAAGCATTTCGCCTCTTTAAAAAATGATTATGATTTCATTGCTAAGTGTAAACCCCGACAAAACCTGCTATAGTTTAGAAGCTGTTTTTATGTTCAAAGGAAACAGATATTCCTGATACAAATAGAGAAACTTAGAATTTTAATTTTGCAAAGGCAATATTGCTTCAGTGACACAAATAAAAAATAAAAATGCTTTTCCGATAACTTTATGCACTTTCAGTGGAATATTATTTATTATTTGGATAATGTCACAAATCAGATATGTTTATGACATCAGACATTGAATGTACAGACTATATTAAGTATATAATCTTTTTCGTATACAATTGTGATGCTATTTATAATAGTGTCATTTTTTTTTGCTCATCCAAGGGGTTTCTATTACTTATGTATTTTTGGATCTATAATGGCAGTATAGTGAAAAATTTTCACTCAAAGGTTTATTGCTGTTTTCTGATAACTATATTGAAAACAGCATTTTGGAGGAGAAAGATTGAAAAAGAGACGAATTTTTATCACTTTATTAATACTAGGGTTTTTAGGTTATGGTTTTTATTGGGCTTTTTTTGATATGAGTCGTTTGCCAAAAGGAGATATTATAGCAGAAGTGACTTCTCCTGATGAGGCTTATACCCATAAAGCATATGTTTCAAGTGGTGGAGCAACCAACAGATAATGCTGTTTTAGGAGAACTAAATTTCAACAAAGAAAACAAAAAGCCAAAGAATATATATTGGAACTATCACGAAGAAGATGCAAAGGTAATATGGATAGATGAAAATACGGTTATTATTAATGATCACAAATTAAGAGTACCTAATGAAACTTTTGATTATCGAAGATAGTAAGTAGTTACTTATTCAACTGGGGTATTAATCCAAGAGGAGGGATTAATATCCTTTTTTTTGACTTTGGTACAACATGGTAGGATAGCTTTTTCCTGTAGCAAAGAACCAATTCTTCTTTCATTATCATAGCAGCATTCCTGTAATAAATGAAAACATAGCTTATGGAAGAAACGGGGCAGGTTAGCTAAAGAAGAATAATTCATCGAATAAATAATGATAATATATCTGATATTGTTGTTTAAAGAAATGAGGTGTTCCTCTTGGTGAAGCTATTTATAGTGACAGTTATATTAGTTCTTTTAGTTGCCCTAAAAATGCCCAGAAGAAGAACTAGGCACGAATTACTAGCTACAATACAGTTTGCATTATTAATGAATTTTGTAACTGATGATTTGTATCTTGATTTAAAGTACAAACTTTATTGGTATTTTGATAAAGAACAAATAGAGTGGTCGTACCTAGCTGTAGCCCTAGGTGAGCTTGCTGTATTAGTAATTTTTTTTAATTATTTTCCCCTGAAATCAAATGCCATTAAGAAATTTATATATATATTGGGATGGACATGCATTCTTGTACTGCTTGAGTTGTATGCAGTTTATATTAAAGTTTTACATTATGGTGAATGGAATATAATCTATTCGGCAGTGGTTTACTTTATTTCAATGTACATCCTTTATTTCATATTGGAATACACGGCGGATAGAAGAGAAACTCAGTAATAAAGTCGCAATTTCTTCTTAAATTAACTGGGGCATTAATCCAAGAAAGACTAATGTTCCTTTTTTGTTTTGGCACTAACCGGGCAGTTTAGCTTAAGTGCATTTCTTCACAAAATTTAAGTGTTTTGTGATTTTTTATAACGGTTTACTCTGATTCAGGAATATTGAACCTCACTACCTGCTACTTGAATTTTTCTTAATCTGGAGACCTTTAAATTAAAATTCGAAAACAATGTTATCAATCATCTTTTCATTTAGAAAACTCGTTAAGAACATGCACTAGAAAAAGTATAAATCATATATAGGTGATATCCCGTTTGATTTCTTGAGGAGGATATTATGAAACCTATGTTACCTAGTGAAAAATATTTCGGAAATTTAGAACTGGTTTATACATTTCATGGGGCTATGCCTACAGGTGTTACAGTTTCAGAAACCGGTCGTATTTTCATTTGCTTTCCAAAATGGGGTGACGATGTTAAATTTACGGTGGCGGAAATTGTTGGGGATAAATTACAACCTTATCCCAATATACAAACCAATTTGGTTAAGCCCGAAAATATCACAACGACTTTCATCAGTGTTCAAAGTGTAGTGGCTGATGGAAGGGGAACGGTTTGGATATTAGATACAGCGGCACCCAATTTTTCTGAGCCTATTAAAGGAGGGGCAAAATTAGTCGCTGTTGATTTAAAAACCAATACAATAAGAAATGTATATACCTTTACAGAAGATGTTGTTCTGCCTACAACTTATCTGAATGATGTCCGTTTTGATTTTCGTGTTGGAAAAGCAGGTTATGCCTATATAACGGATTCTTCATCAAGAGGACCAGGTGCTATTATCGTCGTAGATTTATCAAATGGAAATGCGTTTAGACGGTTAAATGGAGCAAGTTCAACTTCACCTGATTCCTATTTTTTACCGAAAGTAGAAGGTGAAATTTTAATGAATCGAAACAAAGGTGGTTCAACTTCACCATTTAGATTAGCATCTGACGGTATTGCGATTTCTCCCGATGGAAAGGTATTATTCTTCTGTCCACTAACAAGCCGTCATCTGTTCTCGATTTCAACAGAAGCCCTTAGAGACAGAACGATACCGGATATGGATTTACCTTATCATGTAGAGTATTGGGGAGAAAAAGGTGCGTCAGATGGAATGATCACTGATGCAAAGGGAACAGTTTATGCTGGAGATTATGAAAGTAACAGTATACGTAAAATATTACCAAATGGCAAAATAGAAACTATTGCACATGAACCGAGAATTTTGTGGCCGGATACTTTTTCAATTGGTCCGGATCAATATTTGTATGTCATTGTGAACCAATTACATCGGCAGCCTAGATTTCATTATGGAAAAGACCTACGACAGAAACCTTATAGTTTACTTCGTATCAAAATTGATCAATTTCCTGCTCCGACCTTTTGATAAAAAAGTAGTCAATTAATTGTTTTCAATATTTAGTGTAAAAACGATAAAGCCAGAAGTATTAACTTTATTGGCTTCTGCCAAATAAACCGCATTTCTAGGAACAGTTTACTTGTTAAACTGTTCCTAGAAAATTTTTATAGTGTCGGTAAATTCAATGCTGTATTGATATTATTTAAATCTAAACTGATCTGTTCGTTTGTATTCCAAGCATGGTACCAGCCCTTTGCTACCATATATGCGGATATCTGTTCATGCAAATCAAGAGCTTCCACTAAATGGCGAGTGAGCATTTCTTTAATTTCAGGTGTTCCTGCTTCCGTAACTGCCATGGCATAATTTCTAACTCCACTTTTAGCTGAAATCAATAAATCCATTGTGACTACTTGGTCGGATAGTGCGTTCATGCCAGTTAAATTTTCAATGATTGGATTCATGTTTATTCATCTCCTAATTACTGCTTAGCGTTCGAAAGAACAGACGCATATTCTTGTAATTGTCTTGTAGACACATCAATGTCTAACTGCATAATATCTTTTAATTGCTGGTCTGTAACTAACGCTCTCATCGTTTTTGATTTAGTCAAACAAGTTGTCTTAAATGCAGCTATCTCATGGACTTCAAGAACTTCATGTAAAGCATAGTTCATTTTTTTATCTCCTTCCTTAAGGTTTCAACAAGACCTTAATACAATCATCCAGTTTTGCGTCAAAAATTTCATATCCACGTTTTGCTTCACTAAGTGGAAGTACATGACTCACGACATCTCCTGGGTCAATTTTTCCCGTCGAAACTAATTCAAACATATATGGCATATAATGAATCACAGGTGCTTGTCCAGAGCGGATATTCACGTTTCGCTGCATAATATCTCCAAAAGGGAAACCATTGTATCTGCCTCCGTAAACGCCAGTAACTTGAATTGTCCCGCCTTTACGCACAGCTTGTGAGGCTATGATAAATGCACTTAATGCTCCACCTTGAAGTTTCATCCCGCTCGCGAGGAATTCCATATCAGTCATTTTCCCGTCCATACCAACAGCGTCAATGACAACATCTGCACCGCCTTTAGTAATTTCCTTAAGATAACTTCCTACATTCTCATGGTCCTCAAAGTTAACAATTTCTACTTTGTTAGTGCGCTTTGCGTGCTGCAGGCGATAATTGACATAATCAACGGCAATGACTCGCTTTGCTCCTTTTAACCAACAGAATTTTTGAGCAAAAAGACCAACCGGACCACAGCCAAGAACAATAACTGTATCTCCATCCTTTACGCCTGCATTGTCAACACTCCAAAAGCCAGTAGTCATCGCATCGGAAATTACAGCTAACTTTTCATCAGGTTCTTCACAAGTCTCTGGAATTTTAAAATGAGTAAAGTTGGCAAAGGGCACTCTTAGATATTCGGCTTGCCCACCTGGATAGCCACCATTCGTCCCAGAATATCCGAAATAGGCACCTACTTCACCATTGTCATTAGAATTATCACATTGGCTTTCCAAAGAGTTTTTACAATAAATGCATTCACCGCATGCTATATTAAAGGGGATAATGACTCGATCTCCCTTTTTTACCTTAGTCACACCTGGACCAACTTCTTCGACGATTCCCATTGGTTCATGGCCGATAACATAGTTTTCTTGCAGGTTAGGAATCATGCCGTGAATTAAATGTAAATCAGACCCACATATTGCTGTACTTGTTACCTTAATAATCATGTCATCAGGTTTTTCAATTTTTGGGTCTGGAACTTCTTTGACTACAACATTTTTAATACCTTGATACGTAACTGCCTTCATGATATACAGCCTCCAGTGTTAGTGTTCATCAGGTGTCCGGTCAAACATTCCTTTTCTATTGGTCTCAACCGGGAATAGATTCATTTTTCCAATCATCACTGTATTGTTGGCAGAGAGTTGGTCTAGTTGATATTGTTCACTTAATTCGTATGGATGGAACCATTTTTTACTGATCATAAGTTCTGTAATTTCTTGGTGCATGGCAATACCTTGCATTAACTGGTTTCGTAAAAGGGTTCTAACATCTGGTGATGCAGACTCCGTTAATGCGACAGCAATATTGCGAACACCTTCTTTGGCACGAAGGAGGAAATCCATCGCAAATGTGGTATCTGCTAACTCAGGCATGTGTAGTGAGTTAATAGGGTCTAAATAGTCTTTATTCAATTTATTTACCTCCTTTTCAATTTACTATTGGTGTAGGTCGGTTTTGAGGGACTGGAGCTTCAAAAGGTGCACGTTGATAAATTTTCTGTAATTCTCCAAGCGCTTGTATGGATTGTTCAACATCCTTTTGCATTAATGCTCGCAAATCTTGATCAAATACGAGTCCTTGCATTAGTTTTGATTTGGCTAAGCAAAGGGTTTTGAAATTAATAACTTCATGTAAATCCAATGATTCATGATCAGCTAATTTTTGAGTATCCATTTTATTTAGCCTCCTTATTCTTTAATACAATCAATTGTATTGTTCCAAAATAGGAGGGAAACATTCTTCAATGCTTTTTATAAAATTTGTATATTATCTTAAATAGTTGGAATATTTGATTAAGTGAGGGGGTCATTTATTATGATGGTTGAGAGGTGTTTAATCAAGTAACTAAAAAAGTTCAGCTAGAAATATCTGGTTGAACTTTTTATACAAAAGGAAGAAGAAATACCTCATCCTATTTACTCTTATTGTTATTAAGAACCTACGTCTAAGAAATATCGTATTTATTATTGAAGAGACGTCTTATAACATACATTGAAAATCTTACCAATAAAAAGGAGAAAGAAAGCGAATAAAAAGTGGTTTTCCAATTCCAGCCCTTTTTATATTTAACAAGCTGTGTATTTCTTTCTAGCCAGTGCTCAGTAATAGTCATTGGGACACTGAAATACAGAACTTTTAAAAGGCACTGAAGGATGCGAGAATCCTTAGTGAGTTGATTATAATAGACACATGTAATTGGGAAAAGTATGTAATCAAACAACAAGCTTGTTTTAACTTTACTTGGAAATCGGGAGGGATATTGAACATAACCCTTATTTACAACCAATTTATCGATCAATGATGCATAATAACTTTTTATAAAGAAAACGAGGAGCCAGTCCTTTGCAAGTGGTTTTTTAATTAAGTAAATAAAGGAACCAATACCAAAGAAATAAAGCAATTTTATTAGTTTTTTTTCAAATTTTCGTCCCATGTTTAGCACCTCCATTAGATAGGTTATCTCTGATGCAGGTAGTTATACTGACATTTTCTCTTAAACTAAAGGAGGCATTAATCTAGGAAGGATTAATGTTCTTTTTTGCTTCGGAACTAACGTGGCAGTTTACTTTAAGTACAATATTTCACAAACTAATTAATCCCTTCATTATTCACACTCAACTATTAACTAATAAAAATATATGAGTTAAAGCAAGGATACCCATTAAATAAAAGATTGTTCTAGAGAATGTATTTTTAAATCCATTACGAGGGTGCTTTTCAAAGAATAGATGAAGAATTGTATGAATAACAAAAAATAAATCTATAGTCCAAAAAGTAATTGTTTGATATTGGCTAAAAAGTAAAGCAAGTATTATTGTGTAAAGAGGAAGGTGAATTAAAGTAAAGATTTTATAAGCTGTAGAATCTTCCATATCTTTAAGTACGATAAACATTCTCCACTCGGAACGCCTTATCGCATCCATTTCATGTAAAAGAAATAGTGATAAGTTAAACAAAAATAACAAAAGCGAAAAATTAAGCATATACTACCTCCTGTAGTTTTATAACATTATGTTACTACATTAAACAGAAAAGTAGATACGGGAGATTTTGTCGCTATTTGTTGAACGATAGTATATGTAATTCAATATTCACG
>Ga0209463_1000731_pt1 | contig 22893 bp, 19 predicted proteins | sample AgamicMgSfrz_FD_187169 | JGI IMG/M metagenome (GOLD analysis project Ga0209463, IMG submission 187169) | Agave microbial communities from Guanajuato, Mexico - Mg.Sf.rz (SPAdes) (version 2) | ecosystem: Host-associated > Plants > Phyllosphere > Phylloplane/Leaf | place: Guanajuato, Mexico... | reverse complement strand
GTAGTGGTCGCCGCGCCGCTGATTGCCGAGCTGAATACGCCGCGCTTCCTTGCCAGCGGAGACAGTACCCGGCTGGCGCTGGATATCACTAACCTGACCGACAGCCCGCAGACGCTGAACGTCGCGCTTACCGCCAGCGGACTCGTGGAGCTGCAAAGCCAGCAGCCCGCCCCGGTGAGCCTCGCGCCTCAGGCGCGGACCACCATTTTCATACCTATCGCTGCCAAAGATGGCTTCGGTGACGGCGAAATCAGCGCCCAGATTAGCGGCCTGACGCTGCCCAACGAAACCTTCGCTCCGCAGCACAAGCAGTGGAAGATTGGCGTGCGTCCCGCCTGGCCTGCACAGACGGTCAACACCGGGACAATGCTGGCTCCAGGCCAGAGCTGGACTGCACCTGCCGATCTGCTGGCAGGGTTCGCACCTGCCACGCTGCAAGGTCAGCTGCTGCTGAGCGGCAAGCCGCCGCTGAACCTGGCGCGCTATATCCGCGAGCTGAAGGCCTATCCTTACGGCTGCCTGGAGCAGACCGCCAGCGGCCTCTTCCCGTCGCTTTATACCAACGCCGCGCAGCTTAAGGCGCTGGGCATTGCCGGTGACAGCGATGAGAAACGCCGTGCCGCAGTAGAGACGGGCATCTCACGTCTGCTACAGATGCAGCGTGACGACGGCGGGTTTGCGCTCTGGGATAAGGGCGGGTCGGAAGAGTACTGGCTCACCGCCTACGTTACCGACTTCCTGGTGCGTGCCGGTCAGCAGGGCTACAGCGTGCCCGCCGAGGCCCTGACCCAGGCCAACAATCGCCTCCTGCGCTATCTGCAGGATCCAGGCATGATGGCGATCCGCTACAGCGACGACGGTCAGGCAAGTAAGTTTGCCGTGCAGGCCTACGCCGGGCTGGTACTGGCCCAGCAGCAGAAAGCACCCCTGGGCGCGCTGCGTGAGATCTGGCAGCGCCATGAGCAGGCGGCATCAGGGCTGCCTCTGGTGCAGGTGGGTATTGCTCTGAAGCTGATGGGCGACGGTGAGCGAGGCGATCAGGCCGTGGCGCTGGGATTAAAAACACCGCGTCAGGACGATACCCGCTGGCTGGCGGACTACGGCAGCGCCATTCGGGATAACGCCCTGATGCTCTCTCTGTTGCAGGAGAATAACCTGCTGCCAAATGAGCAAAACCGCCTGCTGCACACGCTCTCCGCACAGGCATTTGGTCAGCGCTGGCTCTCGACCCAGGAGAGCAACGCGCTCTTCCTGGCGGGCAGAGCCCTGGCGGCAAGTCCAGGCAACTGGCAGGCCCAGACATCACTCGCAGGGGAGGCGCTAAGCGGCGACCGTGCCCGGACGCTGCCGCTGACGGCGGATACGCTCGCGGCGCTCCAGGTAACCAACACCGGCAGCGCGCCGCTCTGGCTACGTCTCGATACCAGCGGCTATGCGCAGTACGCGCCAGCGCCGTCATCAAACGTCTTGCACATCGAGCGGCAGATCCTCGGCACCGACGGCAAGAGCAAATCGCTGTCGGCGCTGAAGAGCGGCGAGCTGGTGCTGGTCTGGCTGGAGGTGAAGGCCAGCCAGAGCGTGCCGGATGCGCTGGTGGTTGATCTGCTGCCTGCCGGACTGGAGCTGGAGAACCAGAACCTGGCCAGCAGCAGCGCCAGCCTGCAGGAGAGCGCCAGCGAGGTGCAGAACCTGCTTAACCAGATGCAGCAGGCGGATATCCAGCATATGGAGTTCCGTGACGATCGCTTTGTGGCAGCGGTAGCGGTAAACGAGGGTCAGCCGGTGACGCTGGTTTATCTGGCTCGCGCCGTTACGCCGGGAAGCTATCAGGTACCGATGCCACAGGTCGAGTCGATGTACGTACCCCAGTGGCGGGCAACGGGCGCAGCAAGCGGCCCGCTGATTGTCCGGCCATAGCGTGAAACGTGGTCGTATAGGGCGCTCCCGCTGGCTGTTGCTGCCGGGGGTGCTGGTTGCTCTGCTTATTGCGCTGCTGCTTGCGGATCGGATCTGGCCTCTGCCTCTCGCCGAGGTCAATCCGGCGCGGGTGGTGGTGGCTGAAGACGGCACGCCGCTGTGGCGCTTTGCTGACGCCGACGGCATCTGGCGCTATCCGGTGACCATTGAAGAGGTGTCGCCGCGCTATTTGCAGGCGCTGATCCACTATGAGGATCGCTGGTTCTGGTCACATCCTGGGGTCAACCCGCTGGCGATTGCCCGCGCCGCCTGGCAGGATCTGCGCTCGGCTCGGGTGGTCTCCGGCGGCAGCACCCTGACTATGCAGGTTGCCCGACTGCTCGATCCCCATCCACGCACCTTCGGCGGCAAGGTGCGCCAGCTGTGGCGCGCAATGCAGCTGGAGTGGCATCTCTCCAAGCGTGAAATTCTGACCCTCTATCTTAATCGCGCGCCCTTCGGCGGCACCTTACAGGGCGTCGGCGCGGCTAGCTGGGCCTACCTCGGTAAGTCCCCGGCGCAGCTGAGCTATGCCGAGGCCGCGCTGCTGGCGGTGCTGCCTCAGGCTCCGAGCCGTCTGCGCCCGGATCGCTGGCCCGAGCGAGCACAGGCGGCACGGGATAAGGTGCTGGAGCGTATGGCATCGCAGCAGGTCTGGTCGGCGCAGCAGGTGCGCGAGTCCCGCGAGGAGCCGGTCTGGCTCGCACCTCGGCAGATGCCGCAGCTTGCCCCGCTCTTTGCCCGGCGTGTGGCGGGCCGGGATAAGCAGAGCAAAATTATCACTACCCTCGACGCCTCTCTGCAACGCCAGCTGGAGGCGCTGGCCCTCAACGTTAAACCGCAGCTGCCACCGCGCAGCTCGCTGGCGATGATCGTTGTCGATCACACCACCATGAAGGTGCGCGGCTGGGTGGGCTCCGTGGATATCAACGACGACACCCGTTTCAGCCATGTGGACATGGTCACCGCCATCCGATCCCCCGGATCGGTGCTCAAGCCCTTTGTCTATGGGCTGGCGATGGATGAGGGGCTGATCCATCCGGCGTCGCTCTTACAGGACGTTCCTCGGCTGGCGGAAGATTACCGTCCCGGCAACTTTGACAGCGGCTTTCACGGTCCGGTGAGTATGAGCGAGGCCCTGGTCCGCTCGCTTAATCTCCCTGCGGTGCAGGTGCTGGAGGCCTACGGCCCGAAGCGGTTCGCCGCCCGCCTGCGCAACGCCGGGCTGCCGCTGACCCTGCCCGCCGGCGCCGAGCCGAACCTGTCGCTGATCCTCGGCGGGGCAGGCGCGACGCTGGCCGACATCACCGCCGCCTACAGCGCCTTTGCCCGTCACGGCAAGGCCGGGTATTTACGCCTGCAGCCGAACGATCCGCTGGTGGAGCGGCCGCTCATGTCGCCGGGAGCTGCATGGATCATCCGTCGTATCCTCGCCTCTCAGGCGCAGCCGCTGCCTGATGCCGATCTTGGCCAGGTTGTTCCCCTGGCATGGAAAACCGGCACCAGCTATGGCTATCGCGATGCGTGGGCGGTGGGGATCAACGCCCGCTACGTGATTGGCATCTGGACCGGACGGCCCGACGGCACCCCGGTCGCTGGACAGTTTGGCTTTGCCAGCGCCGTACCGCTGCTTAATCAGGTCAACACGATGCTCCAGGCCCGCTCGGCGCTGGACGTCGCCCGCCAGCCACGCGATCCGCGCCCGGAGTCAGTTAGCCGGGGCGTGATCTGCTGGCCCGGCGGTCAGAGTCTGCCTGCCGGGGATAGCAACTGCCGTCGCCGTCTCGCGACCTGGCTGCTGGACAAGAGCGAGCCGCCCACGCTTTTACTGCCGCAGCAGGAGGGGATCCGCGGGATCCGCTTCCCGGTTTGGCTCAATGCCCAGGGCCAGCGCGTAGCGGCGGATTGCCCGGATGCCCGGCAGCAAACCCTGGTTGTGTGGCCTCTGCCGCTAGAGCCGTGGCTGCCTGCCAGCGAACGCCGTGCCGCCCGCCTGCCTGCGCCATCGGTCTCCTGCCCACCGCGTCAGCAGGAGTACCCACCTCCGCTGCTGCTTACCGGCGTAAGAGAGGGGGCTGTGGTGAAGCGTCTCCCCGGCGAGGCGTACGTCTCCCTGCCGCTACAGGCGACGGGTGGGGAGGGGGAGCGCTGGTGGTTTATCAACGGTGAGCTGCTGGACAACCATGGGCGAGCGTTAAGCCTGCGCCTTGAGAAGCGAGGGGAGTATCAGCTGGTAGTGATGGATGGGGTAGGGCAGACCGCGACGGTGCTTTTTCGGGTGCTGTAGCGCCAGTTTGCGACTGGCTGTTGCTAAAACTCATCTTATTTTAAAAAAATGTTATCTTCATCCATAGGCAAGGGTGACGTTGCTCTCTATAATTCGCGCCGGGTCATACGCGTGTATGCACGACAACAAAACACATAACAGAGGTTATCATGGCAATTGAACGTACTTTTTCCATCATCAAGCCGAACGCGGTGGCAAAAAACGTTATTGGCAGCATCTTTTCGCGCTTTGAATCCGCTGGGTTCAAAATCGTTGGTACCAAAATGCTGCATCTGACCGTTGAGCAGGCTCGTGGCTTCTACGCTGAGCACGAAGGTCGCCCTTTCTTTGATGGTCTGGTTGAGTTCATGACCTCTGGCCCGATCGTGGTATCGGTGCTGGAAGGCGAAAACGCCGTACAGCGTCACCGCGATCTGCTGGGTGCGACCAACCCGGACAACGCGCTGGCCGGTACTCTGCGCGCTGACTACGCTGACAGCTTCACCGAGAACGGCACCCACGGCTCTGACTCCGTTGAGTCTGCTACCCGTGAAATCGCTTTCTTCTTTGGTGAGAACGAAGTCTGCCCGCGCACCCGTTAATTATTTCGCTAATGCCGCCGACAGACGTGGCATTGGTGCGGTAGAATTTGTACAATGCAGCGCCCCGGACGAGCAGCCGCTTACCGGGGCGCTTCTTTTTTCAACCCTCCAGGGGCCACAACGTGTAACAACGAGGCCGGAATCTATTATGTCAGAACAAACTGTTACGCCTGAAATCGTCGTGTCGACGGTTCCCAACAAAGACGCCAAAATCAATCTGCTGGATCTCAACCGTCAGCAGATGCGCGAATTTTTCAAAAACCTGGGCGAAAAGCCGTTCCGCGCCGATCAGGTGATGAAGTGGATGTACCACTACTGCAGCGATAACTTTGATGATATGACCGATATCAACAAGGTGCTGCGTAATAAGCTCAAAGAGGTCGCGGAGATCCGCGCCCCGGAAGTTGTGGAAGAGCAGCGCTCTACTGATGGCACCATTAAATGGGCGATCGCGGTAGGCGACCAGCGCGTTGAGACGGTTTACATCCCGGAAGAGGATCGCGCCACGCTGTGCGTCTCTTCCCAGGTCGGCTGCGCCCTCGAGTGTAAATTCTGCTCTACCGCCCAGCAGGGCTTTAACCGTAACCTGCGGGTCTCTGAGATCATCGGCCAGGTGTGGCGCGCGGCGAAAATCGTTGGCGCAGCTAAAGTCACCGGTACGCGTCCAATCACCAACGTGGTGATGATGGGCATGGGCGAGCCGCTGCTTAACCTGAACAACGTCGTTCCGGCGATGGAGATCATGCTGGATGATTTCGGCTTTGGCCTCTCCAAGCGTCGCGTGACGCTGTCGACCTCTGGCGTCGTGCCGGCCCTCGACAAGCTGGGCGATATGATTGACGTGGCGCTGGCCATTTCGCTCCACGCGCCGACGGACGAAATCCGGGACGAAATTGTACCGATTAACAAAAAGTACAATATCGAAACCTTCCTCGACGCCGTGCGCCGCTACATTAGCAAATCCAATGCTAATCAGGGCCGTGTCACCATCGAGTACGTTATGCTGGATCACGTTAACGACGGAACCGAGCATGCGCACCAGCTGGCGGAACTGCTGAAGGATACCCCATGCAAGATCAACCTGATCCCATGGAACCCCTTCCCCGGCGCGCCGTATGGCCGTAGCTCAAACAGCCGTATCGATCGCTTCTCTAAGGTGTTGATGGAGTATGGGTTTACCACTATCGTGCGTAAAACTCGCGGTGATGATATCGACGCTGCCTGCGGTCAGCTGGCGGGTGAGGTGATCGACCGTACCAAGCGCACCTTACGCAAGCGTATGCAGGGCGAGACAATTTCGGTTAAGGCCGTTTAATTATGCTTTCTGCACGGTCCCGAACCGGGATCGTGCAGCATAATCGCGTGGCGTAAGTAACCTAAATATACAGTTTCGATAAATAATTACGGTGCGTTTCCGTCGTGTTTAAGGCAGTATGTAACGATGGAACAACAGTTTAGCCCTTGAGGTAAAAGCTGTTCTGTTATCCCCGGCCTGACAGCCTTATACTGTCGGTCTAAGGTTAACTGACCCAGAAGTTTCGCGGTGCGGGTGGGCATTGTGACTTACCGGCACCTGATTTTACATCTCACGTACCAGCAGCTGTAGCGAATGAATACTGAAGCCACTCAAGACCTAAATGCAACACAAACCACTGGCGTTCGTCTGCGCAACGCCCGTGAACAACTTGGGCTAAGCCAACAAGCGGTCGCTGAACGCCTGTGCCTCAAGGTTTCCACCGTTCGCGATATCGAAGAAGACAAAGCGCCTGCCGAATTGGCTTCCACCTTCCTGCGGGGCTATATCCGCTCCTATGCACGCCTCGTGCACATCCCGGAAGAAGAGCTGCTGCCGATGATGGAGAAACAGGCTCCGGTCAGAGCGGCTAAGGTCGCCCCGATGCAGTCTTTCTCTCTTGGTAAACGCCGCAAGAAGCGCGATGGCTGGCTGTCGAGTATCACCTGGCTGATTGTCTTTGTCGTGGTTGGCCTGACTGGCGCATGGTGGTGGCAGAACCACAAAGCCCAGCAGGAAGAGATCAGCACCATGGCCGATCAATCTTCTGCTGAACTGAACGCCAACAACGAAACGCAAAGCGTCCCCCTGAATACCGATCCAACCGAGCCTGCTGACGCGCAGACCACCGGTACCGCACCAGCCGAGGTGGCGACCCAGACGCCGCCAACGGCTACTACCACCGCGCCAGCACAGACCACCGCGCAAAACGCCGTGGTCTCTCCGTCTCAGGCTAACGTTGACTCGGTGACTGCCCCTGCGGCCACCACTGCACCTGCGGCGACCGCAGCGGCAAACAGCACACCGGGCGCAGCGCCGCTGCCAACCGATCAGGCGGCCGTAACCAATACCGCCGATGCCAACGCGCTGGCCATGACCTTCACCGCCGACTGCTGGCTGGAAGTCACCGATGCTAACGGCAAGAAGCTGTTCAGCGGCATCCAGCGCAGCGGTGCTAACCTGAACCTGGCCGGTCAGACACCTTATAAATTAAAAATTGGCGCACCGTCAGCCGTGCAGATCCAGTTCCAGGGCAAGCCCGTCGATCTGAGCCGCTTTATCAGAAGTAACCAGGTTGCGCGCCTGACCCTCAATGCCGAACAATCAGCAGCTCAGTAACTGACGGGCAACGCGGGAGAGTTTTCATGCATAACCAGGCCCCTATTCAGCGTAGAAAATCGAAACGCATCTACGTGGGGAATGTACCTATCGGCGATGGTGCCCCTATCGCCGTTCAGTCAATGACCAATACGCGTACCACGGATGTGGAAGCGACGGTTAATCAAATCAAAGCCCTGGAGCGCGTGGGCGCGGATATCGTCCGTGTTTCCGTGCCGACCATGGACGCGGCGGAAGCCTTTAAGCTCATCAAACAGCAGGTCAGCGTTCCGCTGGTCGCGGATATCCACTTTGACTACCGTATTGCGCTGAAGGTGGCGGAGTATGGCGTCGACTGCCTGCGCATCAACCCAGGCAACATCGGCAATGAAGAGCGTATTCGTACCGTTGTGGACTGCGCGCGTGACAAAAATATTCCGATCCGCATCGGCGTTAACGCCGGATCGCTGGAGAAGGATCTGCAGGAGAAGTATGGTGAGCCGACGCCGCAGGCGCTGCTGGAATCCGCCATGCGTCATGTGGATCATCTGGATCGTCTCAACTTCGATCAGTTCAAGGTGAGCGTTAAAGCCTCCGACGTCTTCCTCGCCGTTGAGTCCTACCGCCTGCTGGCGAAGCAGATCGATCAGCCGCTGCATCTCGGGATCACCGAAGCCGGTGGCGCACGCGCGGGCGCGGTGAAATCTGCCATCGGCCTTGGGCTGCTGCTCTCAGAAGGGATCGGCGACACCCTGCGTATCTCGCTGGCGGCGGATCCGGTTGAAGAGATCAAGGTGGGCTTCGATATCCTCAAGTCCCTGCGCATCCGCGCTCGGGGTATTAACTTTATCGCCTGTCCAACCTGCTCCCGTCAGGAGTTTGACGTTATCGGCACGGTTAACGCCCTTGAGCAGCGCCTGGAGGATATCATCACCCCGATGGACGTCTCGATCATCGGCTGCGTGGTGAACGGCCCGGGCGAAGCGCTGGTCTCTACCCTCGGCGTCACTGGCGGCAACAAGAAAAGCGGCCTGTATGAAGACGGCGTGCGTAAGGATCGGCTGGATAACGGCGATATGATCGCCCAGCTGGAAGCGCGTATCCGTGCCAAGGCCTCTATGCTTGATGAAGCCCGCCGCATTGACGTTCAGCAGCTGGAAAAATAACGTCGCTGGGAAGCGGCTGGCTTCCCGTGTATGATTGAACCCGCAGGGCCCGCACGTTCGGGTTTGCCCTGAGGGTTCATTTTTATATTTATAAAGAGAATAAACGTGGCAAAGAATATTCAAGCCATTCGCGGCATGAACGATTACCTGCCAGGCGACACCGCCATCTGGCAGCGCATTGAAGGCACACTTAAGAACGTGCTCGGCAGCTACGGTTACAGTGAAATCCGCTTGCCGATTGTAGAGCAGACCCCGTTATTCAAACGCGCCATCGGTGAAGTTACCGACGTGGTTGAAAAAGAGATGTATACCTTTGACGACCGCAACGGCGATAGCCTGACGCTGCGTCCCGAAGGTACGGCGGGCTGCGTACGCGCCGGCATCGAACATGGTCTCCTGTACAATCAGGAGCAGCGTCTGTGGTACGTCGGGCCGATGTTCCGCTACGAGCGTCCGCAGAAAGGGCGCTATCGCCAGTTCCATCAGCTGGGTTGTGAAGTCTTTGGCCTGCAGGGCCCGGACATCGACGCCGAGCTGATCCTGCTCACCGCCCGCTGGTGGCGTGCGCTGGGCATCGCCGATCACGTCAGCCTGGAGCTGAACTCTATCGGCTCGCTGGAAGCGCGTGCTAACTACCGCGATGCGCTGGTTGCGTTCCTTGAGCAGCATAAAGATAAGCTCGACGAAGACTGCAAGCGCCGCATGTACAGCAACCCGCTGCGCGTGCTGGACTCTAAAAACCCGGACGTGCAGGCGCTGTTAAACGATGCGCCGGCGCTGGGCGACTATCTTGACGACGACTCGCGCGAACACTTTGCCGGTCTGTGCAAACTGTTGGACGCGGCTGGCATCGCTTATACCGTTAACCAGCGTCTGGTACGCGGCCTCGACTACTACAACCGCACCGTTTTTGAGTGGGTCACCAGCAGCCTCGGCTCGCAGGGGACCGTCTGCGCAGGCGGCCGCTACGACGGCCTGGTAGAACAGCTCGGCGGCCGTGCGACCCCAGCGGTAGGTTTTGCGATGGGCCTGGAGCGACTTGTTTTGTTAGTTCAGGCAGTTAATCCGGAATTTAATGCCGATCCGGTTGTCGATATATACCTGGTCGCATCAGGTACGGATACCCAGGCCGCTGCACTGCAGCTGGCTGAGCGTGTCCGCGATGCGTTGCCAGAGGTGAAATTGATGACCAACCACGGCGGCGGCAACTTTAAGAAACAGTTTGCCCGTGCCGATAAGTGGGGCGCTCGCGTCGCGCTGGTGCTGGGTGAGTCAGAAGTGGCTGACGGCAACGTGGTGGTAAAAGATTTACGCTCTGGTGAGCAGACTACCGTAGCGCAGGATAGCGTTGCCGCGCATGTGCGCACACTACTGGGTTAATCTCCCCGGGGAATTATCGTTTAGGAGAAGGACTGCGTGGAAATCTACGAGAACGAACACGACCAGGTTGATGCGATTAAACGCTTCTTTGCCGAGAATGGCAAAGCGCTGGCCGTTGGGGTTATTTTAGGCGTGGGCGCGCTGGTAGGCTGGCGCTACTGGACAAGCCATCAGGATGATTCCGTGCGTGAATCCTCCTATGCCTATGAAAATGCCATCTCGGCGCTGCGGGCAGATAAGCCAGAGACGCTGGCGGCCGCAGAGAAGTTTGCGGCTGATACGAAAAACACTTACGGTGCCTTTGCCTCCCTTGAGCTGGCCCAGCAGTTTGTAGAAAGCAACCAGCTGGATAAAGCGGCAGCGCAGCTGCAGCAGGGCCTGGCCGCCGCCAGTGATGAGAACCTCAAAGCGGTGATCAATCTGCGCCTGGCGCGCGTTCAGGTACAGCTGAAGCAGGCTGACGCAGCGCTGAAAACCCTGGAGTCAATCAAGGGTGAAGGCTGGACGGCCATCGTAGCCGATCTGCGTGGTGAAGCCCTGCTCAGCAAGGGCGATAAGCAAGGTGCGCGCAGCGCGTGGGAAGCAGGCGCGAAAAGCGACGCTTCTCCAGCGCTGAGTGAAATGTTGCAGATGAAAATCAATAATTTGTCCATCTGAGAGGGACCCGATGCAATTGCGTAAATTACTTCTGCCAGGGCTGCTGTCGGTCACCTTGCTAAGCGGCTGTTCTCTGTTTAACGGCGAAGAGGACGTTGTCAAAATGTCTCCGCTGCCGACGGTAGAGAACCAATTTGACCCGTCCACCGCGTGGAGCACCTCTGTCGGCGACGGCATTGGCGACTTCTATTCCAACCTGCACCCGGCGTTTGCCGACAGCGTAGTGTACGCTGCCGATCGTCATGGGACGGTGAAAGCCCTCAATGCCGATGATGGCAAAGAGGTGTGGTCTATTAGCCTGGCCGAGAAGAGCGGCTGGTTCTCAAGTCGTCCGGCGCTGCTCTCTGGCGGCCTGACGGTAGCAGGCGGTCACGTCTACGTCGGCAGTGAAAAGGCGCAGGTCTATGCCCTGAACACCAACGATGGCTCGCAGGCCTGGCAGACTACCGCCGCCGGGGAAGTGCTTTCCCGTCCGGTCGTGAGCGATGGCCTGGTGCTGATCCATACCAGCAACGGCCAGCTGCAGGCGCTGAACGAGAGCGATGGCGCAGTGAAGTGGACCGTTAACCTTGATATGCCAGCGCTGTCGCTGCGCGGTGAATCCGCCCCGGCTCCGGCCTTTGGTGCGGCGATTGTTGGCGGCGATAACGGTCGCGTCAGCGCGGTGATGCTGAAAGAGGGCCAGATGATCTGGCAGCAGCGTATCTCCCAGGCCACCGGCGCAACGGAGATCGATCGTCTGAGCGACGTCGATACGACGCCGGTTGTGGTAAACGGCGTGGTCTATACGCTGGCCTATAACGGTAACCTGACCGCGCTGGATCTGCGCAGCGGCCAGATTATGTGGAAACGCGAGCTGGGCTCGGTGAACGATTTCATCGTTGACGGCAATCGCATCTACCTGGTAGACCAGAACGATCGCGTGCTGGCCCTGACGACTGACGGCGGCGTCACGCTCTGGACACAAAGCGATCTGCTGCACCGTAACCTGACCTCGCCAGCGTTGTATAATGGATCTATCGTGGTCGGTGATAGCGAAGGCTATATGCACTGGATCAACCCGGAAGACGGACGTTTCGTGGCGCAGCAGAAAGTTGACAGCTCTGGTCTGCTGACCGAACCGGTTGTCGCCGATGGCAAGCTGCTGATCCAGGCGAAAGACGGTACGCTCTACGCGATTACGCGTTAATTACGGCGGTCGTTAGCATTGAAAAACGGCTCCTGTTTCAGGGGCCGTTTTACTGTTTTTAATTTTTACTGATTTACCAGCGGCGCGAATCGGCGACGTTGACAATGATTTTTTGAATGAGGCTTTAAACATGATTCCTGTGGTCGCGCTTGTCGGACGCCCGAACGTTGGCAAATCCACCCTTTTTAACCGCTTAACGCGTACTCGTGATGCGCTGGTAGCGGACTTCCCGGGGCTGACGCGCGACCGTAAGTACGGTCGGGCTGAGGTCGAGGGACGTGAGTTTATCTGTATCGATACCGGCGGTATTGACGGTACGGAAGATGGCGTTGAAACCCGTATGGCCGAGCAGTCTCTGCTGGCAATTGAAGAGGCGGACGTGGTGCTGTTTATGGTGGATGCCCGTGCAGGCCTGATGCCTGCCGATGAGGCCATTGCCAAGCACCTGCGCTCGCGTGAAAAACCGACCTTCCTGGTTGCTAACAAAACCGACGGCCTCGATCCCGACCAGGCTGTCCTTGATTTCTACTCCCTCGGTCTGGGCGAGATCCACCCGATCGCCGCCTCCCACGGACGTGGCGTGACCAGCCTGCTGGAGCACGTGCTGGTGCCGTGGATGCAGGAAGTCGATCCGCGTGAAGAGGAAGAGGTGGACGAAGATGCGGCCTACTGGGCGCAGTTCGAGGCCGAGCAGAACGATGAAGAGGTTGAAGAGCCGGAAGATGACTTCAACCCGCTGGATCTGCCGATCAAGCTGGCTATCGTTGGCCGTCCTAACGTCGGTAAATCAACCCTGACCAACCGCATCCTCGGCGAGGATCGCGTGGTGGTATACGACATGCCGGGCACCACTCGCGACAGCATCTACATCCCGATGCAGCGCGACGAGCGTGAATATGTGCTGATCGATACCGCAGGCGTGCGTAAGCGCGGCAAGATCACCGATACCGTAGAGAAGTTCTCGGTAATCAAAACCCTGCAGGCGATTGAAGACGCCAACGTGGTCATGCTGGTGATCGACGCCCGGGAAGGCATCTCCGATCAGGATCTCTCCCTGCTGGGCTTTATCCTCAACAGTGGTCGCTCGCTGGTGATCGTCGTCAACAAGTGGGACGGCCTGAGCAATGAAGTGAGAGAGCAGGTTAAAGAGACCCTCGATTTCCGTCTGGGCTTTATCGACTTTGCCCGCGTGCACTTTATCTCTGCTCTGCACGGCAGCGGCGTGGGTAACCTGTTTGAATCCGTGCGCGAAGCCTATGACAGCTCGACTCGTCGCCAGAGCACCGCGATGCTGACCCGCATCATGACTATGGCTGCGGAAGATCACCAGCCGCCGCTGGTGCGCGGTCGCCGCGTGAAGCTGAAATACGCTCACGCCGGGGGGTACAACCCGCCAATCGTCGTGATCCACGGCAACCAGGTGAAAGACCTGCCGGACTCCTACAAGCGCTACCTGATGAACTACTTTCGCAAATCGCTGGACGTTATGGGTACGCCGATCCGTATCCAGTTCAAAGAGGGTGATAACCCGTTCGCTAACAAGCGCAACACCTTGACCCCGAACCAGATGCGTAAGCGTAAGCGTCTGATCAAGCACATTAAGAAAGGCAAGTAACCCCTGCTGATTTCGATAAAACCCGCGCCTGTCGCGGGTTTTTTTATGTATGTTATAGAGGGCGGGCCTCAGTCCGATGCGGTCTGAGCTAAGGTCTCAGGCTTTACACAACCCCGGGAACAGAGACCAGTTATAATTACGGATCACAGAAATAAGGGTTTCTGAGGCTGGGTTCAGTCGTCTGTTTTTTACATGTACAAGGACATACTGTGCTTTGGGCAGCATCTCCCTAATGGGGACTTCCGTAAACTGACATCCGTCGAATGGCTTAGACATGGCACGAGCCAGTACCGTGATAAACCCTGCATGTGCTACCAGATTGAATATGGTGATGACTGAATCGGTTCTGACCACCCGATCCGTATTTACAACGTTGTTCTCCAATAGCTCTGATAGGGCCTGGTAGTACCCCATATCGGTACGGGGCAGAACCCAACGAGCATGTTGTAGGGCATTCAGCGTCTCGCAAGTGGCGAGTGGATGCACTTGACTGGAGACATAGGCAAACTCTGCGTTAAACAATGAATGAATCGTCATATTCTGGACCGGCATATCCGGTGTGACGGTTCCTATGGCAAAATCCAGTCGTCCTTCCCGCAGCGCTGGTAAAAGTGTCGAAAGCTGTGCTTCTTGCATGGTGACCTTGGCTGTTGGGTATAAACAGTTAAATTGCTGAACAATATCAGGTATTGCTGTGAAACCGATTAATGAAGAAAATCCAAAAGCAATTTCGTTGACGGGCTCGTTTAATAATCTACGCATATCATTTACCGTTTGAGTCAGGTCCCTGAGCACCGTTCTTGAGTGAGGAAGCAGTAACTTTCCGGCATCGGTTAACTCTACCCCATTATTATTTCTAATGATTAAATCAACACCAAAATAATTCTCAATATTATGGATTGTTTTGGTTACTGAAGGTTGAGTAATCCCTAACGACCTCGCCGCTGCCCTGATGCTTCCGCATCTTGCTACCTCCTGAAATATAATTAAATGATGAGTTTTTGGCAGTATATTCATTCTATGAATCTCAGCGTTTTCAAATAATATGTATACTCTCATCGATCATGATTTTGAGATATACAAAAAAGGCTTTTTACATTTTGTGATGAAGATATCATATTTTTTAAGTAATTGAATTCGCTATTGTTTATTAATTCTCAGGCATTTCATTTTTGATGAGGGTCAATTTTTAACGTATGGTGATATTTTTTTATTATCACTATAGATATTTTTAGTCTTCACGTTTTTTTAAGTGTGGATCATGATGCGCTCATTCCCCTCTATATTTACTGCGGAGTTTTTTATGAGTGCGCGTGAAAAAGGCAGTGAGACTGCCTCGTTAGTTAAGGTAATGTTTGCAGTGTTAATTGTTGTGGTGATTTCTGAGCGAATTGGCGTAACGGCAGTTCATTTTGGAAAAATTACTATTAGTTTTTTACCGATGTTGTATGCCGTTATTTTAGGTGTGATCATTACCCCCGATCTTATTGGCAAATATATAAAGCCGCTTGGGGTTTTTATTAATAAGAAAGAGGTTAGTATTACCGGGAATGTGGTAATGATGGCATTACTGCCCTTAGGCGTTAAGTATGGCACGTTGGTTGGCCCGAATATTAAAGCTGTTATTAACGCGGGTCCCGCATTGATCCTTCAAGAAATTGGTAATCTTGGGTCTGTTCTCATCGCAATGCCTATAGCGCTGCTGCTGGGCATGCGCCGCGAAGCGATCGGTGCCTGTTCAAGTATTTCTCGTGAGCCCTCGCTGGGCGTCATTGGTGAAAAATATGGTATCGAAAGCCCAGAGGGAACGGGGGTACTTGGCACCTATCTGGTCGGTTCCGTTATAGGTACCGTCTATTTCGGCGTTATCAGTCCGCTGGGGCTACAGATAGGACTTCACCCATTATCACTTGCCGTGGCATGCGGGCTCGGATCCGGCAGTATGATGGCCGCCGCTTCTGCCTCTCTCGCTGCTGTGGTTCCTTCTATGTCATCGCAAATTCTGGCTTTCGCCGCCACCAGTAACATGCTGGCCGCGTTTACTGGAATGTACGCTCTGATCTTTCTTGCCCTGCCGCTTAGTAATCTCATCTACCGGCTGTTACCTAAAAAATCTCATTGATTAAAAAGGATAAAATACAATGACAATAAAAGACTACATATCCAGTACCCGAATTATTATTCCGTGCATTTTTCTGGTGCTGATCGCTCAATGGGTCGGAAAGGGGATGTCACCTGTCGCAGCCATTCCCGGCGCTCTGATGATGCTGGTTATTATCCTGGCCTCACTACAAATAAAAGCCTGGCTACCCAAACTGCCGCTGCCAGCTTTCGCCTGGGCTACGCTACTCGCACTGTTACTCAGTATCCCATACTCACCGGTTAGTGAAGTATTTATGCACTACACCAACCGGATCGACTTTTTGGCTACGACGACGCCTTTACTGGCCTTCGCCGGACTGTCTGTAGGTAACAGCCTCGACAAACTGAAATCCCTCAGCTGGCGCATTGTCATTGTCTCATTACTCGTTTTCACCACCGCATTTTTTGGCGCGGCTTTTGTGGCGCAATTCATTCTAAATATTCAGGGCATTATCTGATGGAGACAAATATGAATCATCAAACCTACCATGATTATGGCGTCAGCATGCGCCGGCACTTACACCAGTATCCAGAGCTAGGTCGTCAGGAATGTGAAACCCAGCTGTGGTGTGTTAATCAGCTAAAGCAAATGGGCTACGATATTACCATCTGTTTTGGGACAGGATTTTATGCTGACCTTCATGTGAGCGACGCACTTCCTCGGCTCGCCTTCAGAGCCGATATGGATGCCCTGCCAGCCACAGAAAAGCCCGGTGAAGTTGTCATCTCCCAGAATGCTGGGGCAGCGCATCTTTGCGGGCACGATCTCCATATGGCTATCGCTTTGACAGCCGCAAGAATGATGAGCGATCAGCGAGCTCGTTTGCAGGCCAATATCCGTTTTCTTTTTCAACCATCAGAAGAGATGTTCCGGGGTGGTGCCAAAGGAATGATTGAAGAAGGCGCACTAGCAGGAGTAGACGCAGTTTATGGCCTGCATAACGACCCGCAGATTGACTGTGGGCAAATTGCTGTTCACCCGGGGATCATGTCATCTAATGGCGATCAGTTCCGACTTAACATTGCAGGGAAAAGTGCACATGCCTCTTCTCCACATCTTGGGCTGGATGCGTTATCAGAAGCGGTGCGCCTGTTGACTGGGTTCCGGGCTATTATCACAGACCGGGTGGATCCAAACAAAGCAGCCTTGATTTCAACCTGCATGCTAAATGCCGGGGAGGCGCCCAATATTCTGGCCAGAACTGCTGAATTACAAGGATCCATACGCTCTTTTGATCCTGCTGTACACAAAACGCTAATCAGTAGTTTTATGGAGGAGATTCAGGAGTCACGTCGCAGAGGGTATACCGTAGAGCTTGAGATGAGAGGATATCCAGCCATTAATAACCACCCTGCAGAAACACAGAGAGTGATTGAAACAGCGCAGCATTTTCTTGGCGAAGAGAATGTTTTGACAGATCACCCACCTATGGTGGGATCGGAAGATTTTTCTTTTTTCCTTAAAGAGAAACCCGGCGCTTTTTTCTTTCTGGGAAGCGGTGACCACAGTAAGGGGATCGATAACCCCCTGCATTCTAATCCCTTTATTGTTAATGAGGATTGTATTCTGATTGGGGCCACTATTTTTTCTATGTTGGCGGGGCTTTAAGCCCATTGCCAGCAGCTGGTATAAGCGAGTAGCTCATGCCGATCTCGAAAAAACCCGCGCCTGTCGCGGGTTTTTTCGTCTGTTGGGAGCGAAGTTTTCCTGCGCTGTGTCAAACACTATTCGTTCTTAGCCAACTTTAAATCTAAGAAAGTAGACAAACGTCGAGTTTTCATCTTAAAGTCCCGGGGTTGGGACTAGACAAAACTAGCGACAGATTATCAAATGGTTAGATAACACTTCGCCGTATGTAAAAAAATCGGTCAGATACGTAACTGGCTGGCGTACATCACGGTGTTTACCTGCACAACGACATACCTTTCGGGAGAAATATGCAATCCTCTGTTAATCACCAAGAGAGCCGAACGTTCTTCGGCCATCCCTATCCGCTCGGCTCGCTGTTCTTTACCGAGATGTGGGAGCGCTTCTCGTTTTACGGCATCCGGCCGCTGCTGATCCTGTTTATGGCGGCCACCGTGTATGACGGCGGGATGGGGCTGGCACGTGAGAACGCCTCTGCCATTGTCGGCATCTTTGCCGGTACCATGTATCTTGCCGCACTGCCAGGTGGCTGGCTGGCGGATAACTGGCTCGGCCAGCAGCGCGCGGTCTGGTACGGCTCGATCCTGATTGCCCTCGGCCACCTGTCGATTGCACTCTCTGCCTTTATGGGCGACAACCTGTTCTTTATCGGCCTGATGTTCATCGTGCTCGGCTCTGGTCTGTTCAAGACCTGTATCTCGGTCATGGTCGGCACCCTGTACAAAAAAGGCGATGCGCGTCGCGACGGCGGTTTCTCGCTGTTCTACATGGGCATCAACATGGGCTCCTTCATTGCGCCGCTGATCTCCGGCTGGCTGATTAAGAGCCACGGCTGGCACTGGGGCTTTGGTATCGGCGGCATCGGGATGCTGGTGGCGCTGATCATCTTCCGCGTGTTTGCCGTTCCGGCCATGAAACGCTACGACAGCGAAGTGGGCCTGGACTCCACCTGGAACAGCCCGGTAGTGAAGCGAAACGGCGTGGGCATGTGGCTGCTGGCGCTGGCAGTCGGCGTAGCGGTTATCGTAACGCTGATCGCGCAGGGTGTGATTGTCATCAACCCGGTCGCGGTCGCCAGCGTGCTGGTGTACGTGATTGCGGCGTCGGTGGCGCTCTACTTCATCTACCTGTTTATCTTTGCTGGCCTGAACCGTAAAGAGCGCGCCCGACTGCTGGTCTGCTTTATCCTGCTGGTCTCCGCGGCGTTCTTCTGGTCTGCGTTTGAGCAGAAGCCAACCTCGTTTAACCTGTTCGCCAATGACTACACGAACCGTATGATCGGGGGGTTTGAAATCCCTGCCGTGTGGTTCCAGTCAATCAATGCCCTGTTCATTATTCTGCTGGCCCCGGTATTCAGCTGGGCATGGCCGAAGCTGGCGAGCATGAACATTCGCCCGAGCAGTATCACCAAGTTCGTGATCGGGATTCTCTTTGCGGCGGCAGGCTTTGGCCTGATGATGCTGGCGGCACAGAACGTGCTGAACAGCGGCGGGGCAGGGGTTTCTCCCTTCTGGCTGGTCGGCAGCATCCTGATGCTGACGCTTGGCGAGCTGTGCTTGAGCCCAATTGGTCTGGCGACCATGACGTTATTGGCCCCGGAAAGAATGCGCGGTCAGATGATGGGGCTGTGGTTCTGCGCGAGCGCGCTGGGTAACCTGGCGGCAGGCCTGATTGGCGGTCACGTGAAGGCCGACCAGCTTGATATGCTGCCGGATCTCTTTGCACGCTGCTCCGTAGCTCTCTTGATCTGCGCCGCCGTGCTGATCGTTCTTATTGTTCCGGTTCGCCGCATGCTGGCAAACGCCCAGGCTAAACCGGCCGTTAACGCCGGATAACACCTCAACGTTACCGGGGCAGAGGTTGTGCCCCGGTAACGTCATATCGCATATCACTACCATTCAGCCCGCATCCTGCGGGCTTTTTCGCATTCGTAAAGCTCAAAAGAAAAAATTTGATTACGCGCAATTCCATTATTGGACAATTAACAACCAGTAACACACTCATCATCGTTTGAAATATCCATGTAGATAGTATGTGATTTCAGTTTTCACTTAAAACTATATGGATATTTTAGATATGGCTATTCCAATTTATTTATGGCTCAAAGATGATGGTGGTGCAGATATCAGAGGGTCAGTTGACGTAAAGCATCGGGAAGGCAGTATTGAAGTGACCGGCTTTACTCACAACCTGCGCTTGCCTACTGATGCTTTTACCGGAAAGGTAACAGGCACGCGCCAGCATGCCCCGGTATTATTTCAAAAAGAGATAGATTCATCTTCCCCTTATCTGATGAAAGCTGTGGCGACTGGACAAACGCTACAATCCGCAGAGTTTAAGTTCTACGCAATCAACTATGCCGGGCAGGAAGCTGAGTATTACAACATAACGTTGCATAACGTGAAGGTGGTCTCTGTTTCCCCGCTGATGCATGACACCAAAGACCCCTCTAAAGAGAAGCACAACCATCTTGAGCTGGTGGAGCTGCGCTACGATAAGATCACATGGAAATACTGCGACGGCAATTTGCAATTCGCGGACAGTTGGGCTGAGCGTTAATTATGCGATATCCAACAATTCCCGTTCATCCTACGCCGCCAGCCTACCCGCAATCGTTGTTGGTGCCCCCAAGCGTATCCATCGTTAATAACATGATGACCGCCAGACTTCACCGTGGCGCATCCGGGTTGGTGTATATATGGTTCTTTGAAATGGTTCGTCTGCATGGTCCGTGGGATTATAAAAACCAACTAGGTCATCAGTATGATGATTTTGGTAACTTCAATTATGGAGCGGTTGGGACAGCCGCTGGTTTTCCTGAACAAGTCTTGCTTCGAGGGGCTGGCTGGGCACAAGGCCATTCTGGGAATGGAAACCCAGCGAAATTTGGAGTTTGGTATGGAGCTGCGCCATACGGTGACGATCCGGAGGATCAGGTATGGATTAGGGCAGGAATCGATTATGCAAAGAGAACGGGCTTTTAAAAAGCGATACATCGTCGCTCTTGTCGTCATTGTACTGGCATGGGCTGCCTATATGCTCCCCAGCTGGTTTTTCCCTGTTGGCTATACGCTCTATAAAAAAGTGCCTGTAAGCGATAAGTCGAATATCTATGTAGTACAGACCGATGCGGGAGCGACGACAGCGTTTTCGTATCGTTATTACGTAGTGGACGCAAAGGAAAGCGATGCTGATTTTATGGCAAACGTAGCTGATGCTGCGCCGTTCCTAAACACTAAGGATGAAAAAGCCGTACTGAAGGTGAAGGATAACCAAATTTACCTGCGCGTTCGCGGTGAAATTTACTCTTTCGATAGCCCTGCTGTGTATCAGAGTGGTTCTGAAATCCATAGCGTTGATATCTATCTTGATGCTGCACCATGAATATAGCGTTTAACTGCCGTACAGGGACTGTTTTCATTTTGCTCATCCTTGGGTTCTGGACATATCAATTCCGTGATCTGTTTACCGTATATGAACAGCTGAAGAGTAATATGAGTGTCAACGATGAGCTAACTCTCTATATCACGCAAGCGGCATCCAGCTCACTTTCAAAGGATACATACCGCTACTATCTCTATGATGCGAAGAAAAGTCCTGATGATTTTATGGCGCATGTAAAAGACGTGAAGCCTATTATGATCACTGACGATTATGAGGCTAATGCAGAAGTAAAAGATGGGCAGATCTATTTACACGTTCGCGGAAATATTTATTCCTTCAGGAATGTAGGCTACAGCGTTAGAATTCACCTTGATGTCGCACCTTACTAACTACAGCACATCATGCTGTAGTTAGTAATACCCTATGCGGGGCATAGCTTTAAAACGCAATGCTGAGCTAACCGCTCTATACCTGGAGGCGTTATGCAACTGACCTGTCCTAACTGTGACAAGCCGATGGAGCTTGTTGGCACCCACGCGCATTGTGAAAATTGTAACCTTGATGTGGCGTTAGAAGCACGCTGCCCCGATTGCCATCAGCCATTAGAGGTGCTCAAGGCCTGCGGCGCGGTAGATTACTTCTGCCAGCACGGTCATGGGCTGATCTCGAAAAAGCGCGTCGAGTTCGTCAGGTCTGACGCCTAATCACAAAATTTGCGCAATCATCTCTTAGCACTTACGTTTTTAACTGCTCATAAAAAGAGAAACGTAATGAAAAGAGATGTGGCGTTGGGAGTCACCGGCTTTGCCTTGATCGCCGTAACCTATGGGATGGCGAGATTTTCATGGGGGCTCATGCTGCCCGATATTCGGCAGGAGATCCCTTTCACGCCAGAGGTCGCTGGCTTAATTGCCGCCTGTAGCTACGTAGCCTACTGCTTATCCGTCTTCATCGCCTCCTTTTTTACCAGCCGCTTCGGCCCACGCGTCACGGCAATATTGGCTGCCGTTGTGGCCGCCGTCGGGTTGCTTATCCTGGCTTTTGCGGCTGCGCCGCTCTATCTGGCGCTCGGCCTGTTTGTTGCAGGTATGAGCTCTGGACTGGCCTCTCCCGCCCTGGCGGGGGCCGTGAACGACGCCGTTCCTGATGAACGCCAGACGCAGGTGAATACAACCATTAACGCCGGAACAAGCGGGGGCATCATTCTGTCCGTCCCCATTCTTTTTTTCATGCCGGGCGGGTGGCGTGTCTCCTGCATGGTTTTCGCTTTACTGGCGCTGGTATGCCTGCTCGCTGCGTGGCGTACTCTGCCTAAAAGTGCGTCTAAATCGACAGAGGGATCGCCGCACTGGCGCATCCTCTTTTGCAAGCCGGGCATGTTTCGGCTGTTAGTTATTGCGTTTGTTAGCGGTATTGCCAGCGCGGCATGGTGGAGCTTTGGGCCTGAGTTACTTCAGCAGCACACCAAAGTAGATAGCGCGATGACAAACATCCTGTGGCTGGTGAGCGGTGGAGCAGGCGTCATCGCCGTGTTTACCGGCACCGTGGCGCGACGTATCGGCATGCGGGGCGTTTACTGGGGATCGCAGTTCTTTATGGCCGCATCTTTGGCCGCACTGGCGTTGAGCCACGGTTTTAACGGGTGGCTTTTTCCGGTGGTGGCGATGAGCGGCGCGGGGTATGTCATTTTGTCCGGCGTGCTGCTGGTGCAGGGAGCGGAGATTGCGCAACCTTCACCGGCGGCGGGCGTCAGTATGGCATTCCTGATGCTGGCCGCTGGGCAGGTCGTAGGCTCGGTTCTCTTCGGCCAGCTCTATGGTGCGATCGGCGCGGCTGGCGCATTGGCTGTTTTTTCCGGCCTGTCATGGGTGATGCTTGCCGTTACGCCTGACAGACATCATCAGGCGAACTAGCATCAGGTCAGGTTTTTTTGCGTGCCCGCGTTTTTTTAGCGACGGTCACGCCTTTCACTTCACTTTCCACCCAGCCATCAACCAGGCGGGTAGTAAGCACATCCCCAGCTTTTACCTGTTTGGTTTGCTTCAGCACGTTGCCATCCGTCGCGGTGGTTACGCTGTAGCCGCGTGCCAGGGTAGCCAGTGGACTCACGGCATCAAGATGGGTCATGGCGTTGCCAAAGCGTTCGCGAGTGGCGCTGAGCCTGGCGCTCATCAGCTGGGCCAGACGGTACTCCAACTGCTGCACCCGGTTCTGGGCGCGGTGAATACGCGGCTGTGGCGAGTGCTGATTCAGACGCTGGGTCATCCGCTGCTGGCG
>Ga0209463_1000730_pt1 | contig 22910 bp, 23 predicted proteins | sample AgamicMgSfrz_FD_187169 | JGI IMG/M metagenome (GOLD analysis project Ga0209463, IMG submission 187169) | Agave microbial communities from Guanajuato, Mexico - Mg.Sf.rz (SPAdes) (version 2) | ecosystem: Host-associated > Plants > Phyllosphere > Phylloplane/Leaf | place: Guanajuato, Mexico... | reverse complement strand
TTAAATCACATGGAATGAACCCTATTTTTACCTTCTGATCTAAAGGAGGCACCATTGTTATGGGATATGGTGGTAGTTGCGGCGAAGGCTGCGGTTTCGCTGGAGGATTTGCTTTATTAGTTGTATTATTTATTTTATTAATTATTGTTGGAGCTTCTTGCTTCTGCTAAAAACTATGGGAAAAGACACTCTTATTTGGGTGTCTTTTCTTTATGCATAAAAAAGCCTCATCTTCCTATAGAAAAGATAAGGCCTTTATATACTATTCAGTATAAACACATTTTGCTTCTCCAAAAAGACCACCAGTGTCCCATTCGCGCACAATTCAAAGGTGTACGATCGTTTCGCATACTTGGATTTGAAGGTGGTTCATAGCCATTATTTACAATACTACCAACAATAAATATCCCTCCGATTACAAATACCACAGCAACGATTAAGAGTGTTTTCCCATTAGGACCGGTAACAATGTCATTTACAACTTCTTGTGCTTCTTGCAAAGGTTTACCTTTTAAAAATAATGAAAAAAAATAGAGATTATAAATACGAAAAATAGAACAATTATAAATTTCAGAAAATATTTCTGGAAAGCTTAGTTTCTTAGCTAAAAGTAACAATAATTCAAGTAGAAGTATTATTTTTGAACTTTATAAATATTGAACAAGAGAGAGGAGATATTTTTATGGATTCAAAAACTTATGAAAAACTACTGGCACTACGTAGATATAAAGAGCCAATTCAAGCGGTATTGAGAACGGTTAAAAGACACGATAAAGACGATCCAGATACTGAATATGCTGAGTTTGCCCTTGAAAACGGTAAGATTATAGGTGTTTGTAAAAAAGAGGACTTCTCTGATTACTCTTTTAGAAGTATTACACAATTTACAGGTAATATTTTTAATGTAGTAATTACTCAAATGTCTGATGAACTAGATGTAAATAAAGTTCAGGTTTCAGTAAAAGAAGCAAGTAGGAGATCTGCAGATGCTTTAATTCGTGAGTTAATAGAATTGGAACAAGATGAAAGACTGCAAGAGCCAACCTATGAAGCAGAAGTAACTGGATACAACATGAATGCTCAGGTTCCTACTATATTTTTACGCATTAATGGTGCGGAATGCTTCATGAAATTACATGAACTAAACTATGGAAGAGTTTATAAAAATGCTGTGGATCGCTATGCGCCTATTGGTGAACGCATCCCAGTTAAGGTTCTACAATTTAGTCCGGAGCAACGACTAATTCATGTTTCTAGGAAAGCGGCAGTGGAAAATCCTTATCAGCTGTTATCTGAATTAGCTGAAGGGGACACAATTGTAGGGCGAGTTGTAAATGTTGACCCGCGTTTTGGAGTTTTTGTTGAATTGGACCAAGGCTGCACAATTAAAGGAATTGTCCCTAAAACAATCGAACAGCCAGTATTGGATGAAGTAGTAAGTATGAGAATTGTGAATGTGGATGTAGAAAAAGAGAGAGGGTCGGGGGTTATCTTCAAGTTTCCTTTTGGACGCAAAAAAGTTAACGACCCAACGGCGTTTTTATATAACTAATGAGTGCGCCACAGGTTTCCGTACAAGAGAATGGAAAGGTGGTTCAATATTGGCTTAATAGGGACCAATCTTTATCACTTTGGGATGACCCCTCTTTACAGGGGGGACCAATTCTTCCAGATAAATTCAAACCACTCACAGATTTACGTAGTATTTATAACAAAATTAATTCAGGTTTTATAAATGAAAAAGACAATTTAATACTAAAGCTTATTTGGGATTCATTAGCGATTACTGAAGCCCAAATTAAAAATTTTGTGGAGTCTAAAATTAGTAGGTCTCAGGTTTCAGAATCGCTGAAAAAGCTAGTACTGTATGGATTTGTTAGTAGATGGGAGATAAAATCGGGGTTATTTCCGGATCAGCCTAAAACCTCTGCTCCAATTACATTAAATACTGCTGGTCATTTAATGATGTGGGCTTACCATAATCGCAACACAAACTATTCTTTGAAGCCAGAACAGTGGTTAAAACTTGGGGTGGCGGGTGTACAGAGATTTGTCACTATGAATCAGATAAAATATGAGTTTGCAGTAGGCCAACAGTTATTAAAAAATTGGTGCTGGTATCCGAAGCTACAAGGTACTGGTACGGGATATAATCCAATTGCTGTTGGGGAAATTCAAACTCCGATTGGAAATCAAAACTTCATCTTTGAAAGGGTACAACAGGGGCAGCGGTATGCACAACACTTAAAATCACGATTGAAAATTTGGGAAGATGAAATTCAAAATGGGCCAAATAATGTATTGAACTTCGAAAATACGAAGAGTTTACCAGGTATTTTTATTTTATCTATATCAAATCTCGCTTTAGCAGAACATGTTAGAAAGGAGCAAATGTTAGACTTACGAAAGATTCCTATAATGCTTTTAATAGACGAATGCATTCACAGTGAGGGATTCGCGAAATCTTTTTATATCTCAACTCAAAACGGAATTCAGCAAGCACCATTACCATTTTTGAGATAACAAGAGCTGCTTCAGGTAAATATGCTGAAGCGGTTCTTTGTTGTTTTAACGATGAATCGATATTCACAACTCAATTTTTGTTTGCAATATATCTAATTTCATTTTTTATAGACTTCAATTAGAGTTGTTTTAATGAAAAAACAATGTGTTGAATAGATAATTAAATAAGGCTTTTCTATTCCTTCCTAGAATGAACAGTAATGTATAGCCAAATGTCCCTAAATGTAACAAGGGAGCAGTAAAATTTGGTTTATATTCATTTTTTTAGCTATTTTAGTAGCTAGTTATGTTGTGGCCCAATATTTTATTATGGATGGATTTCAAACAGGACTTGTCAAAATGAAGTTTATGTTTGTATCTAAATTAATTGTTTTTTGGTATATAATGTTATTTATACATATTACAACTAGTATAGTAGCATTAGTAATCGGTCCGTTTACATTATCCACAAAATTTAGAGGAAAGAATATTAACCGTCATCGAATAGTTGGGAGAATCTATATGGTTGATATATTATTAGGCGGCGTTTCAGGACTGTACTTATCCTTTTACGCTATGGGGGATTGGTAGCAAAGCTTGGTCTCGGTTTGTTATCCGTATTTTGGCTAACATCAGCATATCAAGCATTAAATAGAGTTAAGAATAGGAAAATTCAAGACCATCAAAATTGGGTGATTAGAAATTATTCTTTAACCTTTGCGGCAGTTACATTAAGAATTTGGCTACCTTTGTTTGTATTGCTATTTGGATTACAGCAGTTTGAAGTTAGTTACACTGTTATTGCTTGGTTAGCATGGGTACCAAATTTAATTATTGCAGAATTATTTATAAGACAAAGACTTAATAAAGGAAAATACCTGGTAAATGAGGATGTACATTTATGATGCAAATCTGATTTAATGTTAAGAATTGAAATTCTCAGCAATTCAATGTTTTTTGTAATTTTCCCCGCCGAGATTATGGAGTAACCTACCTTGGCGCTAGCGAGAAAATAATTGAACGAATGAAGTACGTTATTCAAAAGATTACTTTACCTTTTAATATTTTTACAGTATTCAACCAGAGAACGTTTCTTATGTAAGGAAGGGATATGAGGGGTTATATGAAAAGAATGAAAAATGTATGGTTATTAGTGTTATGTTTCTTATGTTTGAGTGGGTGCAATTATGAAAATGAAGATCAGGTGAAAAAATATATAAAAGAAAAACATGGTTTCGATGTTGTTGTAACAGATTGGGGCGGGATACATGAAGGAAATATGGGACATACGTACCATACTGTTCAGGCAAAGGATAATAAAAATATTCAATTTCGAGTAGAGGTAAATGGTATCTTCTATTCCACAATACAAGGTGATGAATACGAATATGGGAAAAACACATACGAGGAATATAAGAAATTCAAACCCATTCTTGAAGAAATGAAAAAGTTAGGTTACGAGGAATCTGAAAATAAAAATGTTCTTCAATATATAGTAGATTATAACAATGCAGCAGAAAAACCAACAGATGAGTTGTTATTAACCTTAAAAATGAGTAAGGAAATCGATTATAGTCAATTTGAAACTATAGAATTAGATCGTTTACATGCATTATTCCAACTCATTCAAAAGAGTAATAGAAAGATAACAGAACTTGAAATTGAGGATCATAATGATAAATCGATTGGTCTTCCTTTCGAAGATGTGCAAAAGGGTATAACGAAAGAAGAACTTCTACTAACAATGAAAGACACAGTAAGCGGTTATTGGACATATTTAATTGAAACACAAACAAAAGTCGTTGAAAGATTAAAAGAAATTCAAAATGACCGCTTTGTAATTAAAGATATTACTTGTGCACATCCGAAGGAAGGGAAATGCCCAAAATATGAAGCTACGATAGTTTTTAATGACAGTTCTATGGAGTATAAAAATGATCCCGATGTAATGGAGGATTTGACAAAGGTGGTCACGATTCTTAAAGAAGAACTACATAACGAGAAATTTGATATATTTGTATCCAACAAAGATAGAACAAGCTATTCACTCTGGCTAACGTCAGAGAAAATTCAAAACAGTAGTAACATTTATGAACTTATAAAATAATTGTATATCAAAAATAATATGTAATAGGTTCTATTGATAACTTTGTTTTTTCGACGCAAAGTGCATGAATGGTTTTGCTGCTTTTTACAGAAAATGAAAGTTTGTATTGGTTTTTCAATAACTAACATAACCATCTAACTCTTAAACGATAGATGGTTATGTTAGTTCTAAATGCTATATTTTTAAATGAAAGTCGTATAATTTTAAAAAGTATAAAGTTATGAATTAAGTTGTATCAGTATGAAATATCTCTTTAGAATGAATCAACCAAAAGTTTATATTTTCTAGGAACATGAACAGAAAATGAACAAATTTTTTTATGAAAACTGTTCATGCAATCCTAAAGAAAGAGTTGATTCTAATCAATCTTTTTTTAAAATCGATTCTTTTTTGTGAGTCATAGAATCTAATTTGGTAAGAGATTTTTGATTAAACTTTATTTTAAAGCAACGTTTAAAAGGAGTAAAAAATGAATACAATTAATAAAATCTTAAGTGATTTTGCAGATATAAATACAGATGAATACGTGAGGAATTATTATGAGCTTAGTATTATGTCAGAAAATAAAGAGGACAATATTTTTGTACTTGCCAAAAAGGCGACATATGCTACTAGTAATGACACATTAGAACTCATCCGCTTGAAAGAATGGAAAAAAGAATTCCTAATTTGCCAATATTCCAATGGAGAGTCTTCTTGGTTTGGGAAAATACCGTGCGGATATGATTTACATGGATTGACTCCGAAGGAATTTATAATAGAGCAGTTATTAAATGTATTCAAACAAGAACCAGATGAGGTTTATTGGATTAAATTAGATCCAGGAGGTTATTATGCATGCTGTTATGAAGAATATTTGTTTAAGACAAACACAGGAATTTATTTTTTTAGTATGCAAGTACACGATTAAATAATCAGGATTTGAAATGTAGTTTTATTAATAAAAAAGATTGATAACTTAATAATAAAGAAGAAGTCTCCATGTCCAAGGAATAAGAATTAAATGAAGAATACAGATAGTCCAGGTGAATTTTGTATTCTTCTTAATTCCTATTATATTTTTGAAAATAAAGTTAAAAAACCAAGCACCTAAAATTGTAACAGATAACTCAAAAATCGTAATTATCCATTCTAGTATAGTATGTTCTACATCAGGAGAAGCACCAGCCATACTAAGAATAACTATAACTGGAAATGAGGGTATATAAACAAGTAAATAAGAAAAAAAGTAAAAAATATATTTTATCAATGTTTTTCCTTCCATAAGATCCACTCCTAATATAGAACTAATAGTTAAAGGCGAATTATCAAACTTAGTCAAAAGTTACACATGTTATATTTTAAGTATATAAAGTTAGTGCTTTTATACATAATTGGAGGTCCCTAAATAATGTTATTTTAGAGGTCTTCAGTGGTGAAATATCATATAATATCAAGAAGGGATAAGGAACTATAGCAAACAAATAGTCTGCATATATCAATCTAATTATAGTAAAAAAGGAAAATTATTAGAATCTTGACTTTTTTCTACATGCTATCAGAAGGTAATGAGGAATTATAGCTTAATCCTTTAAAATATATCCATATTATAAAGAAAAATAGAACTTGAATACAAATAGGGGTCTGAATATTCTGTTGAAAATAAATTGAATATGATGATGATAATTTATATAATGTATGTAAGACTTTCTTTTTCTTTTTTTAATCCATAAATACTACAACCCTTTCGGGGAAATGACTTTGTAAAGCAGCCTTGCTTACAAAAATTCATATACCCGAAAGGGTTTTTTGTGTTTAAAAACAATTAGGCTTATGCCGTTTATATAGATATTTCCATAAGGAAAGGATGAAGGGTGTTGTATATATTTGAAAAGGAATTTTATTATGCAGTTACTCTAAAGGGTTTGTAACACTTCCACTAACTTATTAAACAAATTTCATACTAAGTAGTAGGAGTAAAAATAATGTATGTTACTACTAAAACGAATGAACTAAATGGATTTGAGCGAATAGCTAAGATTTTAGAGGAAGTTGAGAGATCTGGTACTCATCAGCAGATGATAGAAGTTCTAGTAGAAGGTAAAATATATCAATCTGCTTTTTGCTTTGCACATGTTGTTGCGGATATAGGACAGTGTGTTTCCTTACTACTTTGCACAATAATTGGGGGCATTGAGCGTACAGTTCAAAGTATAAAAGATGCGATTGATAATGGGATTTTCAATTTGAAGTTTGGTACTGAAGAAAAACCTCAATAAGTTATTTAAATATTTCTAGGTGTTAAAGTTCAATTTCAATGAATATGAAATGAATTATTGTATTAGTGAAATGGTAAAAGAGTAGAAAATCTTGTTTCCGAAGGTGGATTATGGAAGCGTGTTAGAAGAGGGTAATAGTTTAACTGACTATATGCTTAAATATGCAGAAATTATAGTAGAGAAGGTTTTACATGAGGTGAAACCATCCTATAACCCTCTAATAGATTTGCCTTTAGAGCATTTTCTTTCATAAAGGGAGGAAATTATAATGATAGGTGAAACTTTTAAAAATTTATTATTAAATTTGGCTGGTTTAATAGTGGGGTTAAGTGCTATATATTTAATAATTAAATATAGCTTCAAATTAACAGTAGAAAAAGCTATACCTAATTTAATAGCCTATGCTAGCTTATATTTACCAGGAGTTATAATATTTAGCTTAGTTGGGTATTTTTCAAGCTCATGGATTTTTGGAATTGCAATGGGTGTTATAGTTGAGGCAATTCGTTTCTATGGATTAGGAAGAATACTAAATAAAATATCCTCTTCATTAAGAGCGATGAAAGTGAAAATTGCTATAGCAAAAGCAAATAAAATTGCAAATACTAAAAATAAACCTTTAGAGGTAATTGAAGTTGCTCAATTTAGCCTTGAAAAAGAGAGCATAGTACAAGAGCAATCAGCAGTAATTGAATTGAAAAAAGAACAGAGAGAGATTATAAAAACAGGAGAATCAGAAATAATTGACGATGCAGATGATGTAGAAGATTTAGATGAAATGGAAGGCTTAGAGCGTGTAGCTGTACTAGAGCACATAGAAATGGTCGCAGAAACTAAAGAAGAAATACTAGTGGAAAATGATACTACAGTTAAACGTGAACGTAAGCAGGCAGAAAGTACACCTGATACACAGGAAATATATGAACAATTACAACTTGTTTTAGTTGGTGGGGATTTATAAAAAAATAATCAAGAAATTAGTTTAGATTAATATAAGAGCTATCATCATGTTTAATGATGATAGCTCTTTGTATTTAGAATTAAAAAGCTCGCTTTAAGATGAACTAGCTACTATCTTACTCTGTTTCAATAATGGCAAAATAAATATCATTGTACACTTGATGTACGCGAATAATAAACTTGTTAAAAAGTAATAACGTCATTTCAAAAAACTTTAGAAACGCATGGTAATAATTGGTGTAATCATTCTTTATCCTGTATGATAAAAATGGGAATATTCAATGTTTTCATAGACAATAATTGGCTTAATAGAAGTAGAAAAAATTATTAATAGGAACGAAAAGGATGACCAAAATGGGAATAAAAAGGAACCTATAGAATTTGCAATTTATATTTAATATATGAATTGTTTAACAGGAAAGGAGGTAGTGAAAAGCATTGAAAAAAAACAGTTGTAGTAAAGGGAATTACGGTTTTATATGGTTATAGATATGTATCACCACGTTGAAAATATTTTAACTTTTAAACAAAATAAACAACAAGGGGTAGATAAAATGGGGAAATATGTGAAAGACCAAAAGGTAGTTGCTTATACACTATTAGGATTAGAACCTTGTACAGTTGTAAGAGTTGGTTGGATTTTTATTACGGTAAGAGAAGAAGAAACGGGTCATCTATATTCTGTTAGAAAAAGTAAAATGACACCTATAGAGGAAGAGGAACACTATCTTATAGAAGAAAGTATTGATGATGAAGGGTTATTCGGTATAGGCAGATTGTTTGCTAAAATAGAAGCAGAAGACATGGAAGTTGCAAAGAAATCATTTGAAGAGAATGAAGACTTCCCTAAATACGAAGATTTCCATAAACCATCAGAAGGGAAACTGTATGGTGGAGAGTACTATACTACAATCAAAACAGGTAAAGAGTTACTAGAACAATACTTTAATCGAGAAGAGCTAGAACGTAATGGTACTAATTAAATTAGATGTGTAAACGGTTAAAGGTCAAATTTTATTTATGTTAGGTATATAGACTAAGAAAATTTATATTCGTTTTTTGGGAGGACAAAATAATGGATTTGGTAAACAAATTTTTAAACGGTTTGAAAGAAGCCTTATCAACAGATGATCTCGAAGCACTAAATAAAGCATACGGTGCTACAAAAGGGGATATTGATATATTAAGAACGAAATATCCAAATTGTCCACAATCGTTAATCACTTTACTTGAAAATATCGATGGTACATATTGGCGGAAATATGGAGAAAACGAAGTCACGGTATGTATTTTAGGTTCAGATGTTGAAGAGTATCCATATTATTTGCTTTCTACACAGGAGATGATCAAAAGTTCAAAAGAAGGAGAAGACGTCTCCTATCTTTTAGAATACCAAGATGATGAGGATGCTGTTGACTCCAAGATAAATCCAGAAGGACTTCTCCCTGGCACGTATATTCACTTTTCAGATTGTATGAACAACGGTGGAACATCAAAGCTGTATATTGATTTTAACCCTTCTGATGAAGGTGTATGTGGTCAAATAATTCGTTTTTTACATGATCCTGATGAATATGAAGTGATTGCAAACAGCTTTGATGAGTATTTACAGAATCTTATTGATGGTAATTTTAATTTTCTAGACGGAGAAGAATCTCAATAATGTGTGAAGAATTTTACTCAAATATTGGAGGAGATTGCGATGAATCAAGATCCAATTTTACAAAAAGTAATAAATGGGAAAATATGAGCCATGATTCTTCTTTCCGAACAGTATATGAAGCTCGAGAGAAATTACTTCTAGATGAACAAGCTAAGTTAGCGCATGCAGAACAAGAGGGCATGGAAAAAGGAATCGAGCAAGGTAATATGCTGATAATCCGAGGAATGCATGAAATTGGTGTACCACTTGAAACTATTGCAAAAGCAAGTAAGTTGAGTGTGGAGGAAATTGAACGTATCTTAAAGCTAAAATAAATATATATGAGTATACAGAGCCTATGTGTAGAAAAAATTAGACGTTTATTATCATAGTAGGTTTAATGGGAAAGCATTGTTGAAGATTTTGGCAGTGCTTTTTCTTAATCAATTTTTGGATGTTTTTCATGCTGCTCACAATTATATAAAAAAGTCGAAAGAAGAACGTGAAATGTATTCACGATTAATAAATATGATGCAAATCTAATGTAATGTTGAGGACAGAATTCTTCAGTAATTCAATGTTTTTTTTATGATTCTTCCCGCTGAGAGTTTGTAGGAAGAAAATACTAAAATGTTTACTATAAAGCCTCAATATATGAGATTTTTTCTATGTGTAAAGTTACTTTTCAAAAAGAATAGCTAACTTAAGGAGCCTTTCTCATACTTGAACCGTCTTAATTTTAATAATATGTATTGGACTCTCATCCACATCTTATTTTCCCGTGTTATGTAATGTCGGTCAGTGAGAAAAAAAAGGTACTCTTTCGAGTACCTTTTTACTATTCTACTTTTAACTTAATTTCTTTACCCGTCATACCACCACTAGCTTTTAAGAAAATTCCTTCAGCATCTTTTGGTATATCAAATACAATTTTACCTGTTTGTGTTAGACCAGGATTCAATTGTTTTAAGAAGAAGTCAGTTTTTCCACCGTTAGCTAAGTCAAAAGATGTTTGACCTTGTGTTGAATATGTGAATTCGCGACCTTTACTATCTACTAATTTAAAGCTGTTAGCATCAACAGTGATAGCGTCTTTTTGATTATTAGTAAGTGTAACTTCTAAAATTTTAAATACACCTTGTGCTTGTTCTTTTGTATATTCATTGCCTACAGAATCTACTGTTTCCATAGATCCTACAGCGATTTTCACATCAGAAGATACCCCTTCTTTTGATACTGCTTTAGTGTCTGTTGAAGTTGTTTCTGTTGAATCACCGCCACCAGCAACCATAGCAATTATTCCGATTACAAATAAAACTATAATGCCTAGGCATCCAAACTTAAATATTTTTCCCACGTTTGTTCCTCCAATTATGTAAAATTTAAGATTGCAACAGTAATAATAACACATTATATATCTTTATATTGTCATATTATGTCGAATGGAAATAAAAAGATAGTTTGGAAGTTTCAGATATCATTTCTGTCCTATGACCTATTTTTCCCCGTATTTCGTCTGTATCTCATATTCATAAAGGTAAATGCGCTATAGCCAAAAATTTTCATCTATTTTTGGTAATTAATTCATGTAAAATTTGTTTGTTGGTACATAACTTCATCTATTTTTTACTATTGTATTATTAGGATACCAAGGTGAAAATAATTATGTATATGGGTTTCGACAATCAGGAAGATTGACAAAGTATTGAGAATTACTGGACTGTCTGGCCAAATTTAAGAATTTAAACAAATGCATTATTAAAAAAGAACTCTTATGGAAAGATAAGAGTTCTTTAAAAAATGTTGTATTTGAAACCCGTGATGTTTCACAAAAATATTACGTATATGCAATATATAGAGTCAATGAAAATAATAAAGGTGCATATAATCTATATTTTAATTAGTTCAGCCCCTTGGAGGGCGCTCCAAGGGGCTAAGATTCGAGAATTTTTAAACTCTTGTTAATTTATATGAGAACTCCGTGAACTACTCGCCACTTAGCAAAGCTTGAAGTGGGAGCTTCTCAGTTCCACGACGAAAGTAACCTTTCGTCTCCCTGAGCGTTACTTCGGGGTGTTCCATCCCTAGATGTCCAATGCATGGATGCTCTGTTGGTACGGTTGATATTTTACGCAGGAACCGAATGGCTTGGTTTTCGCACTCTATTTTCTTCCTGCAACCTTCTATATCAAGTTATCAAAGAACTTCATATAGCAAGTTTATCAAAAGTTTTTGGCTATGCCAAACCGAAAGTCATCTCCCACCTATCGTAGGGCTACGCCCTTCACACGCTTGAGGAAGGAGAATTCTTTCGGGGAATACGTTAAAGAGTACCTATGCAATTTTAACACTCAACCATATATTTTGAAACTTTATATATAGATTTATTTGTTAGTAGGTATCATGTTGCGTAACCATAATTGGTGAGCGAAGGTGAGGGGACAACAGAAGTACTGACTGAACCTACGGAGTATAAATGAGAAGATTCTTGGTTTTCTCCCAACCACCAAACATAAAGCGAATAGTTAAGAAAGATAGAAAGTTATATGATGCAGGTGCTTTTTTTTAGTTATATAGGAATTATACATTAAACATACTTAAGGAGTCATTTAAGTATAAAGATAATTTATAATCATACAATGATATGGAAAGGTCTTTTCGAACATGTTAGTTAATTCAAAGTATATGTATTATTTGGAACCTGTGCGAGGGTGCTTTTTTAATGCACATTATTATAAGGACAAGCATATTATGTAATAGGACGAGTTCTTCGTGTCCTATTCAATGCTCAGGAAAACCCCGATTCACATTGAGAGCACCGGTAGCGGGGGTGCTCTCTTTTTATTGAAAAATATATTTAAATGTATATAATATGATTATTCAATTTATTTTTCGATATAAGGGGTACAAATTCGATGCGACGTAAAGAGGATTTGTTAAAACAATGGAAGGTGGATCTGCAAGCTGTTCAAGAAGAAAAGAGAATGAAGAAGAAAGCTAAGAATAAAAAATATAGCATTCCTGGTAATACAGCGGGATTCATGAATGGAAAGAATACTTATCGTAAAGAGAATGGGGTATGGAAACAAAGAAGTAAATGACGTGAAGGTAAATAAGTTTAGTTAAGTTTATAGCAAGTATTGTAGGCGCTTCCGTGATCTGGTTGGCGTCTTGTTTTTTGTTAAGGAAAAATAACAAAATCAAAGAATATAAGTACGGGATTAGAAGAAAAAATAATAGTCTTGTCGTTTGCTATAACCCACTAGGAAAAAGCGAATAACAAGACAATAGACAATAGACAAGTAGTGAGAGGGAATTCCCATTCTCGATTGAAATTACATCGCAAAATCCAAATGCCGTATAAGAAATATTAAACTTATAAATGAAAAAAGAAACATGCTAGTGTCCCAAAAATATAAGTTTTTAAGTCTCTACCAGGATATGAATTGCAGGTACATCCCCGTATCGGTATAACGAGGAACACAATGTTCTTGGAACGGTGGACAGTAGTTGCCATGGAGAAGTCGGAGTGTTGGTTGTTAACAATGAAGTTCCTAAAGAGGATAATTATGCAAGATCATGAAATTGAAAGAGGTACTCGTATTGCTAAAGGCGACATAGCTTCGGTGGAAAAAGCTCATTTATAGAAAAAAAGAATGAGGAAAGTGGATTGGATTATTAGCTAAATCCAACCATAATCATTTCTTCATTTTTTATTTCAATTATAAATTTATATTCTTTATCCAATAACCAGAAATAAAAACTGACTGCATCAATATCAACTAGTGATTGGAATACTTTATCAAGATTTGTGCTTATTACAGGGATTTCATTATTATCCCATAATATAAAAACCTGTTCATCAAAATCTGGTTTGTTTTCTTTAATAAGGGAAATTAGTTGCTCTTTATTTAAAGCTATTAATTGATTGTCTATCTGTTCCCAATCTATTCTTCCAGAGACAGTTATAGGAAATGAATTTATTAAAGTATTTACAATCTGTTGGCTTTTATTTTGAGAGAAAATGAGAGTTTCTGCTCCGAGGGATTCAATACATTCATTAAACAAAGGGTTTGTATCATTGTTATTTTTGGTTTTCAGTGCTCGTAATTTTTGTTGCATTTTCCATCGTCTTGAGGATCTATCACTCATTTTTATCATTCCTTCTACAATTAATTAGGAGTCAGTATAGCATATAGAAACAGTTCTTTGGGAAGAAACTATTAGGCAATTGAAATCAGCCTCTACTTTCACCATATTTAGTTTAAGAATTAGATTGTTCAATTCTTTTGAAACATAACTATAATAATTCAATTTCAATATTGTAAGCAACTCAGTTATTATATAGAAATACAAATTCAATGACTTGAATTCAATGTTTTGTTACGCTATAGATAGCTTGATTTGTTTTAACTTAAACATATTAAGAGTACTTAATAATTTTTAGGAGGCTTTTTTGAATGAAGTTATGTAAGGCGAAAACCTGGTTACCATTATCTGCTGCAATGATTACAGTAGTAACAAATCCAGTAGGGACTGCGGCTTCAACGGTTTATACGGTTCAAAAGAATGATACCCTAGAAGCAATAAGTAAACAATATGAGGTTTCTGTACAATCACTTAAACAAGAAAACAATAAAGCAAATGATCAAATTAATATTGGAGAACGTTTAACAATTCCGGTATCGTCAACTGCAAACAAATATGTTCAAAAAAATAATTCAACAGTTTCAACTAATACATATCAAGCAATTTACCAAGTGAAAAGCGGGGATACACTAAGTTCTATATCACAACAATATAAGGTTTCAATACAGTCAATAAAACAAAACAATAACGTAGATGAAAATCATATTTTTGTCGGGCAGCACTTAAAGATTGATACTGGTATTTCATTACAAGAAGTGGATTTAATGGCTCGATTAGTAAATGCAGAAGCAGGAGGAGAACCGTATGCAGGAAAGGTTGCAGTTGCAAAGGTAGTATTAAATCGTGCTAACGCAAATGGTTTTCCAAATACAATTACAGGTGTAATTTATGAACCCATTAAAAATGGTTATGCATTTACTCCTGTTACAGACGGTAGAATTAATCAGCAAGCTACACAGGAAGCAAGAATGGCAGTAGAAGAGGCTCTCACTTCAAAAGGAACAAATTCTGATTGGCTTTATTTCTACAATCCCAAAACCTCGACTGATAAATGGATTACAACACGTCAAACCGTTGCACAAATTGGAAACCATCTGTTTGCTAAATAAAATAATAGTACATTAATATGTTTCCAATGAGGTAAGGAGAGGTTATTTTTGCGTGTAGTTCATTCACTATTAGCAATATTAGCAGTTATATTTTTAATTTGTGGTGTTATTATTCACGAGTATGTATTGGTGTTTTTGGTAGGGATTTGTTGCATGGTGATAGTAAGTTTTATAATTTCCAGTATACGTAATTGGAAAGAGAATAGAAAGCGTATTTCCATCTTGTATTTTACTTGTGTATTAATATTATTGCTATTAACAATATATCTTTTGTTTGTCACTTTTTATACACGTTCTTTTGAATTTTAGCACTTTTATATAATTTAACATGGCCCCAAAATCAAAAAGAATGATGAAATCCTCAAAAAATAATCAGCTCGATTTATCGAGCTGATTATTACATCCAGAAATCCTCAAAGTCTACGCGTCATTTTACTTTATGAAGATTATCCCATTATTGAACTACTCCCACTATTATCTCGTATAGACGAGGGAAATTAATAAGTAATGGGCTCAATCGAATTCTAACTTATTAGTAGGGTATCGCCATAATTATTGTGGTTAGAAGCCCTATCCCTTCATTCTTCCAATTGATACTTACGGAAATATCCAGACTATGGTTTGTTTGCTATACCATTTCGCTATCAAGCTAACAAAGAGATTTAAAATATTAAAGAGGATTTTTCTAAAAATGAAAGCGCTTTACAATTAAGAGGAATATGCAATTATGCATATCCTTTTTTTGTTATGTTTTTATATGCAAAATCTTTTACATATGCATTATCGATTATATTCAAAATGTCACAGGCCTTGGCATCTCTGTAAAAACGTATCAAAATTTTACTTTAAGACACACGGTATATAAATTTTTGATTGGGCAAATTTCTCTTGTTTAGGAAGAGTAAAAACATCTACTATAAAAATTTTCACAACAGAGCCAGATAACGTGATAAAGTATTTATTGCTGTGCATGTAAATATAAAAAAAAGCCTTACAAAATGATGTTTGTAATGGTTTATTTAGCTTATATGATTTTAGGAAATTAATAGCATTTTATGCCGTTATTATTAACCTAGTTACCAAGAAATAGAGGTGAATATAGGATGACTAAACCTTTTAAAAAAAATAGTCGTTATATGGTTGGGTTGGACAGTCTAAGAGGGCTAGCTATACTAGGTGTTATTTTGTATCATATTAATTTTAATTGGTTACCTGGAGGGTTTTTAGGGGTTACAGTATTTTTTGTACTTTCAGGTTATTTAATTACAGATATTCTAGCCATGGAGTGGAAGAGAAATAAGAGAATTGATTTGAAAAAATTCTGGCTTAGTAGAGCAAGAAGATTGCTTCCAGGAATGATTGTTATGCTCGTTATAACATTGGCATGGATTACGATTTTTCATAGCTCTTTACTTGAAAAAATGCGCGGAGATTCATTAGCGGCATTATTTTATGTTAGTAACTGGTGGTATATTTATCATAAATTATCTTACTTTGATAATTTTAATCAGATTTCTCCATTAAATCATTTTTGGTCGTTAGCAGTCGAGGAACAATTCTATGTTGTCTGGCCGTTTATTATTAGTTTAGGACTTTACTACATAAAAAAACAATCCCGTATGATTTTATTGATTTGTCTAGGAGCGTTTGCTTCAGCTTTAGCAATGGCAAATTTATATGAACCTGGAGTTGATCCGAGTAGAATATATTATGGTACAGATACGAGGGCCTTTTCCTTACTTATCGGAGCGGTACTTGCCTTAGTTTGGCCAAGCAATAGGCTTGCTAATAAAATTATCCCGAAGGCGCGTTTCATTCTTGATGTAGTGGGGGGCATAGCTCTTATTATAATTTTGGTTATGTTTTGGAAGACCAATCAATATGATCCATTTCTATACAAGGGAGGAATGGTTCTTTTATCAATTGCAACAGCATTGTTAGTGGCAAATCTAGCTCATCCAGCTAGTCGCATTGCTCAATTTTTGCGATTTAGGCCTTTACGTTGGGTAGGGGTAAGATCGTATGGCATATACCTCTGGCATTATCCAATTCTTACATTAACGACTCCAAAAGTAAATGTAGGGGATTTTTCAATAATAAGAGCAATCTTTCAATTTCTTTTAATCATATTGATTGCGCAAATTTCATGGAAGTTTATCGAAAAACCAATCCGACAAGGTGCGCTTCGGAACATTCAGTTTAAGAACTTAAGACTTCAAAATGTCACTTTAGGTGTTAAGTTAGCTTTAGTTTGTTCATTATTCTTTTCGTCAATAGCAGTTTTAGGGTTATCAAATGCTAGTAAGGCTAAGGAGAATTCTCAACAAGATAAGGTGGAAACAGTACAAACAAAACCGGCGCCACATCCAGTTGCTGTTTGGGAAAATGCAGATCAAGAAACGCCACTAAATCAAGGGGAATCAAAAGAAGTAAATCCTGCAAAACCTAAAAATCCACTCACAGTTACTGCGATAGGCGATTCCGTTATGATTGATATTACTCCATATTTAAAAAATACTTTTCCTGATATTAGGATTGATGCGCAAATTGGTCGTCAGCTGTCAAAAGCGATTCCGGTAGTTGAACAGTTAAAAAATGAAGGGAATTTAGGAAACTATGTCATTATCGGATTAGGTACAAATGGAGCCTTTACTACTGAGCAACTTGTTTCATTAATAAAATTAATTGGAAACGAACGTAAAATAATATTTATTAATACGAGAGTGCCACGTCCGTGGGAATCAATTGTGAACGAGAGACTGAAAGTAACAGTACCTAAATATCCTAATGTAACTCTAGTTGATTGGTATGCAGCAAGTGCTGGAAAGAAAGACTACTTTGCACCTGATGGTGTGCATTTAACCAATATAGGTGCAGAAGCATACGCAGTACTTGTAGCTAAAGCGGTTAATCAATAATTAATTATATTTGATCAAATTCTTTTGCAAAGTTAGCTGAAATAAAAAAGATTTATATTTGGAGAAATACACTTTTGGCATTTAGCAATAATTCCTGTAATTCATAATACATTGAAAAGCGAAGTTTAGTTAAAGACTTCGCTTTTTTGTACGGGACATGAATGGTGTCGATGCCTTTTACTATACATACGGTATAACGAAAATGTTGAATTTCTGTAGTTTTGAAAAATAGGTTGCCACTTTACATGTTAATAAACCTGTTCTGCAGGGTTCTTTAACGAGCTACCTATATTTTTTCTTGAAATATAAGGATACCGTCAGTTATTAACAATAATAGCTAAAAAAACTACTTTCTTTATTAATTCACATAATTTTCAAAAATAAATACCGTGGATGTTAATATTTGTTATATAATATAGTTGTCAAAGCATTACCCCTAAAGTTTCTACAGTCAATCTGTAAGATAGTTTGTTTGGCCCGTATATTCACCTTAAACTAAAAAGAACTTGTAGAGAGTCCTACAAGTTCTTTTTGTTTTAAGGGTTAAATGTGGATTTAAAATATAGTTGCAATTCTTTGAGGGGGAAAAGTAATGTTTATAGAAACAGAAAGGTTATTAATACGAAGATTTGAGTTCAAAGATTGGCAAGCTGTTCATGAGTATACATCAGATATTAACGTTATGAAATACATACCTGAAGGGGTTTTTACTGAAGAAGGTGCAAGAAACTTTGTGAATGAAAACATTGGTGAAAACGCTAAGAACTTTCCTTTAGTATTAATTGATAAAGGTATTCTGATTGGTCATATAGTTTTTCATAAATATTTTGGTGAGCATACATATGAGATTGGTTGGGTGTTCAATCCTAAATATTTCAATAAAGGATATGCTTCTGAAGCAGCACAAGCTACAGTAAAATATGGCTTCAAGGAAATGAATTTACATAGGATAATAGCTACATGTCAGCCACAAAATATTCCATCATATCGGGTGATGGAGAAGATTGGAATGAGAAGAGAAGGCTATTTCAGGAAGTGTATACCACATGGGAATGAATGGTGGGATAAATATTATTATGCTATTTTAGAAGAAGAGTTGTGTCTCAGAACGCATTATTTAAATTGAAGCTCCTATCTCTAAAGAGGCAAGTTGACTAACGTTAGTAGGATTCTTGTTACCAAAGGCAAAGTCCATTTCTGCTATGGCTGACGTGCAAGACCATGGTGTCCCATTACCACTCTCGTGATTGCCCTATGTATTCTCAAAATAAAGAATATTAGAAATGTATTATGGTAAAATGTGTATAACTATAAATTATTAAATAGATTGGAGAATACTAGAATGAAAGTACAATTACTAAGAATAGGGATATTGGCTTGCTTCATGATATTCTGTTGGTCCTATGAAGATGTCTCTGCTGCATCTACATGTGAGCCATATGGTGAAGTTAAGCCGAACCAAAATCCCTCTCGTCAGCACATAAATTGCCTACTAACGAACGCAGCATTAAAAGAAAATGTTCCTCCTGAAGTTGTAAAAGCTGTAGCTACACAAGAAAGTGGATGGAAACAATTTGATGGAAACGGCCAGCCAATCATAGCACAAGATGGTGGAATTGGGATTATGCAAATTACCAATCAACCTCAGTTCGATCAACAAAAGTTAAAATATGATATTAATTATAATATTGAAGCAGGTGTTAAAGTTCTTCGTAGTATGTATCAGCGAACAGATCTACCTAAGGTAAAAGTTGCTGGACCAGAAATAATTGAAAACTGGTACTTCTCTGTTATGGCTTATAATGGAACAAAACCTGCAAACAGTCCTTTGTATAAAGCTACCGGTCAAAAAAATTTAAACGCTTACCAGGAAAAAGTGTTTTCTATTCTAGAACAATACAGTTTTTTAAATGATACAAAATTGGGGCAGTTTCCTTTCAGTACAGCTGATTTCGAATATGATCCTAACACGAGCACAAACATTATATTTAAAAAGAAGGAGTACACACTAACTAATCTACATCCTTCTATCTATCACCTAAAAACAGGTGATCAAGTACTTGTAACAAGAGATGGAGTAAATTTAAGATCTAAACCTACTTCCGCTTCAAGTGGGAAACCATTAAGTAAAAATACGAACTTGATTATTCAAGGAAACGCAGCATATGATGAATCTGTAGATAGTAGCAATCAGTTTGTATGGTATCCAGTTAAAACTGCAGATCAAAAACTAGTAGGTTATATTTCTTCTACATATATTATGAAAAAATTATAATTTAAAATCAAACGGTGAAGATAATCACTGATAAAGATATGGTAGTGATAGGAACGGTTGAACCAAATATAATTGTGGGTTCTGGTACAAAAAAATATTAAACTTGAACATATCGATACCGATACCGATACCGATACCGATACTCTACAAAGGATTGTAACCGACATGGAACAAAATGGTTGTTCAAGTGGAAGCATTTTGTTCCTAACTGTATTTTGTAAACAGTGAAATGATACAAGCGGTACAACTTGAATTTTCGTAAAGAAGCACCCCTGCGTGTATATTACTTAGAAAAGTTTGGTTGGGAGGAAGTGAAGAGAGACGAGCTCCCAGCGAAAGTAAAAGAAAGAATAGATATGAAATAATTAGTTACTTATGATGGCGGATTCTCTTACATGGAGGATTCGCTGTTTTTTTATTTACAATGAGAAACGCATGTTAGGGTGAATATTGAGGTTAATTGGAATGCCAGACTGATCGATACAGTGAACGTATCAATTATTGATTTATATAAGTACCTATACATACCAGGTTATCGAAATTTTGTTCATTTGTTTCCATTAGAGGTGCATCTTGGGGGAAGAAGAAAGTGTGCAAAAGAAGTGTTAGAAAGCCGTAGCGTGATTGAGAGAATTAAATTCGTAAGATGTCTCGTAATAGATAGCATAATAGAGAATTAAATCGTTGTATATTTTAATATATTGTTATAATATTACGAAAGGGAATAAGGTAATATAAGGTAAATACGCTAATGTTATTGTATAAATATAGCGCAAACAGGGAGAATGAACATGAAAAAGTATCTAGTAGCAGGATTATTGTTGTCAAGTTTATTAGTGGGGTGTGGTCAGGAGAACGCCTCTACCAAGAAAGACACGCCTAAGAGTGAGCAGGAAGTGAAGAAGGACGCGCAAGCCGATAAGAAGGTAGATAAAACAAAGCATGATGAATTAAAGGACACGGAAAAGTTGGATGATAACGTGCCAAAGGATAACGAAAACAAAGCGCTTGATACGAAAAATAGAGAAGATAAAGTTGATATTGTGCAGTATCAGCTTCCATCAGATGAAAGTAGTTCTACGATGCCTGTCGATTACTTTGAAGCACTTGAACATGGTATGCCATATGAAGAAGTAGCTAAGGTGTTACACCGTAATGCGACAAGTGCAATTAAAACTAAGAAATTTGATACTGAATTAATTGAATATACTTATGAGGCGCCAGAAGCGGTGATACAAGTTCAATTTAAGGATGGTAATTTATTTGGTGCGGAATATGTTGGTCAAGATAAGGAAATGTATTCAGTCATTCCTGTTGGATGGGATGTAAAAAATAATCGTTGGGAGGAAGAAAAAAACGTAGGCGTGCGATCTAGTGAGAGTAAGTTAAACAACCACACGTCTCAAAGGAACGAAGGCAAGAATGTTGAAGCCAACGATAAACCCGCATCTAGTACAGCAGGTGTAGAGGCAGATAATAAGTCCGAAGAAGCTACTACCAATCATAAACCTAATAATAAAGAAGTTGAACAACATCATAATAAGGAACAGCAACATAAGGAAGTAGAAGAATTTAAGCCGAGTGATGCAGACATGGAACGTATTAAACGACAGGAAGACCGTTGGAATACGCCATCAGGTGGTGTTGGTGCTACATGGCAAGAAGAAATGAAAAAACAGAAATAAAACAACATAAACACCTATTATACGGATTAAGTGAATTTAAAGTAAGAAATTTATAGTTTTTATCATCACTCTGTCTATTACAAAATATTAATATTGTTGTTGATATTGTCTTATAAGAAGGAATTCATTTAAGATATTAATTGAAAATATTAATTGGGAGGATGTTAGAAATGGAATTAAATAATGGGGATGGAATTAGTATAGAAAAAAGTACAAGTATTAACATGGAAGAAATGGAGTTATTATTGCTAGCTGATCCATCAACAGAAGTAGTTAATGGATATCTTGAAAAGGGAGATTGTTTTGTTTTAAAAAAAGGTGCTGTTACTGTAGGTATTATGATTTTAATTCCTACCCGAACTGAAACAATTGAGATTATAAATATAGCAGTTTCCGAAAAAGAGCAAGGAAAAGGATATGGGAAATACCTACTTAGATTTGCTATAGACTATGCTAAAAAAGAAGAATATAAAACTATAGAAATAGGCACAGGAAATTCTAGTTTAATGCAACTAGGCCTTTATCAAAAATGTGGTTTTAGAATAACCAGTGTGGATAAGGACTTTTTCTTACGAAATTATAATGAAGAAATATATGAAAATGGTATTCAATGTATGGATATGATTAGGTTAACGCAAAATTTATAAAAATTATTTGTACATAAAAATCGCATCCCCCCATTAAATGTAGAGGGTTGCGATTTTTTTTGATGTAAAGCGTCATTATGATTTGTGGGTAGCATTAAGGAGTTTATGTATTTGAGAATTATTACAAAATCAACAAGTGTTAATAAATTCATCTGTTATGTCAACAATTTGAATATATTTCAAATTGTTTTTTATAATTCAGATAGATCTTTTTCCATTAATTTTAATAAAAAGTAAAAAATATGAAACTCATCTATTTTAGTTATGGTTAAATGTTCATTTAAATCACTAAACAATGGGATTTATTGGATAATTATAAGCGTATTTTTTTCTTTATTCAAGGATGAAAATCGTACTAAATGTAGATATAACAACTATTATATTGTTTTAATGATATAAAAATATTTAGGTTTTTTAAAAGGGAATTTTCTGAATTATAAATATTATTATATATTGAGAAAGTAAAAAAATAGAAAAATATCAATTGAATCCCAAAAAATAAAGTGTGAATATTATAGATATAAATTACACCTTGATATTTCGCATGAATTTCTACAAATTTAGATGTTTATTAAATTAGGAGGATTGATAGTGCCAAAAATGTAGTTTGTTGCTAATTCAGTATTTTATATGCATCCATGGGATTTTAGAACGCACA
>Ga0209463_1000726_pt1 | contig 23002 bp, 19 predicted proteins | sample AgamicMgSfrz_FD_187169 | JGI IMG/M metagenome (GOLD analysis project Ga0209463, IMG submission 187169) | Agave microbial communities from Guanajuato, Mexico - Mg.Sf.rz (SPAdes) (version 2) | ecosystem: Host-associated > Plants > Phyllosphere > Phylloplane/Leaf | place: Guanajuato, Mexico... | reverse complement strand
TATTATGTACCCCTCGTATTAGAATGACTGCTTCTTCTTTTCTTCTTTTAATAAGAAGAACAATTTCTCCTTTAGCAGTTACATAATGAAAGGCAATTCCACTATTATGCCTGCTAAGCTCCTCATTTATTACATTTAATAAAGTAAATAGTGTTAGGTCTCGATCCCCTTTGAATTGCTCAATAGCTCCATTACTTAGTTGCATGAGGGCAATTGTATATGCCTTTGCTTCTATTAAAAGAAATTCTTCCAAAACATTCTTATCTATTGGATCATTATTTATCATGTGCGTTAGTTGCTGATCTCGGTACGCAGGCTTCATTTTATTAATAAGTTGGTTTTTATTCTGTTTATTTTTCCTTTCCACTTCCTCTTGTTTCCATTCTTGCACTACCCTCATTAATGTATCATTCAACATTTTAGGATCAATAGGTTTCAGCAAGTAGTCTGAGCTGCCGTAATGCATGGCTTTTCTCATATAATGATAGTCATCATACCCCGTCACGACAATCGTTTTCCCCTCAGCATAATGTTCATCCATCCATTTTAAGAGCTGTGTTCCATCTATTTTAGGCATTTTCATGTCAGAAAAGATAATTTCCGGATAAACCGATTCAATAATTTGAATGGCGTCTTCTCCATTACTTGCTTCATAAATTTCCGTAATCTCATTACCTGCCCAGTCAGCAAGAAGCTTAATTCCTTCACGAACATGTCTTTCATCATCAACGATAAGTGCCTTCATGCCCTTCCACTCCCTCTTGTAAAGATACAGGAATATGAATCATTACAGTAAATCCGTTATTCTCTATACTTTCAATTTCTAACATCGCTTGTCCTCCATAATACAGCTGCAAACGATCATAAATATTTTTTAATCCAATGGACTCTCCTTCTTTTCCAGCCTTTCTTCCTTTGTTGTGATACAATCGATTGCGTATTCTCTCAAGCCTTTCTCTACTAATACCTTTCCCATTATCTTGAACAATAAAGACTAAATATTCATCCTCTCGATATGAACGAATCGTAATCTTTGCGTCCTCCATATTATCGCTAAACCCATGTTTAAAACAGTTTTCAATGATTGGCTGCAGAATCATTTTAGGAACGAGAATCTCATACGTATTTGGATCAATTGTTAGCGTTACGTCTAACTCATCCTCAAATCTTTGTTTCTGTAATGCTAGATAAGATTGTGAATGGTTTATTTCCTTAGAGAACGGTACCATTTCCTCTCTCATATCCATGCTGTATCGCATCATAGCCGATAGAGACGTTAATAAGGTATAAACCGGAACAGCATTCATTTTCAGAGCAAGTGTACCGATAGACTGAAAGCTATTGTACAGAAAATGAGGATTTATCTGTGATTGCAAAACCTTTAATTGGGATGATTTATTTTCTAACTGCAATTTATATTCTTTATCTATCAGTCTATTTATTTGCAGAACCATTGATTTAAAATGTCTGCCTAGCATCCCAATCTCATCCTGTCCTACAATCTCAAAATCTGTCTCAAAGATACCCTGTTCTGCTTTTTTCATCTTTTCAATTAATACTTTAATAGGTGCTGTAATTTTAAAAGAAATAATTATCGTTATAATTAAAACGACAATTAAAGCAAATAAGGCAATGATCGTATTCATAAATGCGGTTTCCTTTGCACTTTTATAAAGGCTGGCATAAGGAATGCTTTTTACCATATACAAATGATTATCTTGCACTGTAATATTTTCATAAAAAATGACACCAGAAAAATCTTTTCTTTCCCAATTTAATTTGTTTTGCTGTGGATTATTTCGCAATTCATAAAACCATTTATCCCTGCTTTTTTTTCCGATTAACGTTTTATCAGAAGAATAGATAACGGTTCCATTTTCATTTATAATGGAAAGATTTTCAGTATCTTTATATAGCCTATTCACTATCCCTTCAATTTTAGAAAGGTTTATATCAATAGATACGAATCCCAAAATATCATTAGATGGCACATTTCTAATTTTATTGTGAAAGGATAATACTGTAGTCTTCTCTGAGTTAGGAATAATGGATAAGCCATTATAACTGTAAATCGTATGAGGTGGCTCTATTACAGAATAGTTTGTTTCACTTTCCTCTAATTTTCGATAATAAGGGTGAAAATAGATATTCTGATTTTTCCCTCTTCCGCTTATTCGAGAGTGATAGTTCGTAAAGGAATCTCTCCCTTCGTTTATGTATAAATGCATTTGTTCTATTTCGGAACGAGAATTATAGACATATGCTAATACTCTGCGTACTTCCTCCATATTTTCCTTACTATTTTCTCCAACTCCTTGGGTCAGTACATTCATGAACGGTGTATACCGATATAAAAGAGTGGACATTAAAGCAATATCCTCCAAGTAAGTGGTTAGTTCCTCGTTTCCCTTCTTCATTAACTCTGTATTATATGCTACCGATTCCTTGTTAATATTATGGATTGTTTGAAAATAGGTAAGAATTATGCTTCCTCCAAACGGAAGAATCGTAGCAAGAAGTAAGAAAATCATTAATTTTTTTCGAATACCCCATCTCATAAGGTCGAGAAACTTAAAACAACTTCTTCTTTTCCAATATACAAGAACGAAAGGATGTCATTATTAAACTTCTCTCTCCTCCTTTCCAATAATTATTTATAGAAAGCTAGTCGTAATATAGCAATAGCTTATCAGAAAAATCCTTAAAGAAAAATAATACACAGGGAATGGTCAATATATTACACCTTACCTGTCAATGTAAGCGGTTACCCGAAAGATACAACCATTATATTATAAAAACAGGAGGTGCAGAAAGTGAATAATCAAAATAATATTGAAAAAATAGAAATTCCCTCTATACACCAGACAAATATAGGTAGAAAGAAATCACTCTCTACGAAAAAGAAGAAAAACTGGAAGGAGGCAGGATTATTTTCTTTATTTGTAGGTCCTGTCTTTATTGCATTTACAATTGTCGTTCTCATTCCATTTTTTTCTGGCATCTATTACTCTTTTACCGATTGGAATGGCATCACTGGAGAAATTAAATGGGTCGGCTTTGAAAATTTCAAGTATATATTCACCGAAGATAAACAGTTTCTCCAATCTTTCAAACTAACTGCTATTTACACCATCGTAGCCATTATTTTAACGAACACGATTGGATTTGGCTTAGCATTACTAGTAACACAAAAGCTAAAATCTAGTAATCTATTACGTACTGTATTTTTCATGCCAAATCTGCTCGGCGGTCTCTTACTCGGTTTTATCTGGCAATTTATCTTTATTAGAGGGTTTGCTTCCATTGGCGAACTAACAGGAATCCCACTATTCGAATTGGCATGGCTAGGCGATCAAAATACTGCCTTTTGGGGAATCGTGATTGTTAGCGTTTGGCAAGGTGCAGGATATATTATGCTCATTTACATTGCAGCTTTACAAAATATTCCGAAAGAGCTAATCGAGGCAGCAAAAATTGATGGTGCCAGCCGTTTTCAAGTCTTACGAAACATTAAAATTCCGCTTGTGGCTCCTGCTGTTACGATCTGTTTATTCTTAACAACCGCATCTTCCTTTAAAATATTTGATGCCAACCTTTCTTTAACAAATGGAGGACCGTTCAAATCAACGGAGATGCTCGCACTTAATATTTATACCGAGGCATTTGTAAATAATCGCTATGGAATCGGGGAAGCAAAGGCGCTTATCTTCTTTATTGTTGTAGCAACCATCTCCATTTTGCAGGTCACGATTACTAAGAAAAAAGAGGTGGAATCTTGATGGAGAATAAATATACAAGCAAAACATTCATAATGGAAGTATTCGGTATTATTTTAGGCTTATTATTTTTGATTCCCTTTTATTATGTTATCTCTAATTCACTTAAGCCTTTTTCTGAAATACTAACAAATACATCTGCTTTACCAAGCTCTCTTCAATTTGGGAATTATGTAAATGCTTTTGAAAAATTAAATTTTCTAAAGGTATTTAGCAATTCGCTTCTTGTGACCATTGCAAGTAATATTGTTTTAGTCGTATTCTGTTCGATGGCTGCATATATGCTAGTCCGCACAAAAAAGAAAATAAGCAATATAATCTTTATGGCGTTTGTCGCTGCTATGATTATCCCATTCCAATCAATTATGATTCCACTTATTAAAACAGCCTCGAGCTTACACTTACTTAACAGTATTTGGGGTCTAGTATTCATGTATTTAGGTTTTGGGTCTGGGATAACAATCTTTTTATACCATGGTTTTATTAAAGGAATTCCAGTGGAATTAGAAGAAGCTGCTATTATAGATGGCTGCTCTCGTTTTGGAGTGTTCTGGAGAATCGTTTTTCCGTTATTAAAGCCAATTACCGTAACAATCATTATCTTAAATAGCCTATGGATATGGAATGACTACTTATTACCATCGCTAGTCTTACAAAATCCAGAGTTGCGGACAATTCCACTTGCTACTTTCTTCTTCTTTGGCCAGTACACAAAGCAATGGGATCTTGCACTAGCAGCACTTATGATTGGAATTATCCCACTATTAATCTTCTTCTTTTCGATGCAAAAACATATTATACAAGGGATTACTAGTGGATCTATTAAATAGGGAGCTAAGAGGCTGTGTTCACCAAGCTACCTCTTCCATATAAATAAGATATTTTCTATAAACAGGAGGAAATCAAATGAAGTTTAACAAAATGAAAAAGTATTCCTTATTAACCGGTATCTTATCTGCTTCTCTTCTCTTTACAAGTGCTTGTTCAAATGAGGGAGCGTCCAGTAATAACGGTTCAAGTAAAAGTGATAAAGTAGTGGTTGACTTGTTTAACGGAAAAGTAGAAATAGCAGATCAGTTAAAAGCATTAACAGACCAATACTCAAAAGAACATCCAGATGTAACCTTTAATATTGAAACAGTCGGTGGTGGAGCAGATGGAACAGCTGCTTTAAAGGCGAAATTCGCCTCCAATACAGCTCCTGATATTTTCGGAAATGGTGGATATCAAGAGGCATTAACTTGGCTTGATAAATTAGAGGATTTGTCGGATCAGCCATGGGTAAAAGACGCCTATGAAAGTGCCTTAGTTCCTATGACAGTGGATGGAAAAATTTATGGTCAGCCAGTTAACCTTGAGGGGTATGGATTTGCCTATAATAAAGCATTATTTGAAAAAGCAGGTATTACGGAATTGCCAACGACATTTTCTGAATTAGAAGCAGCTGCCGAAAAATTAAAAGCTGCCGGAATTACTCCTTTTTCTATCGGTTATGGTGAATGGTGGGTTTTAGCTAACCACGGACTGAATGTACCATTTGCTTATCAAGAGGATGCGGATGCATTTATTAAAGGATTAAATGACGGATCAGCAAAAATCGAGGGTAATGAGCATTTTGACAAGTACTTTGATCTACTAGATTTAACAATTGATTACGGTAATAAAAATTCATTAACAACAGACTATAATACACAAGTAACTTTATTTGCAACTGGTGAGGCCGCAATGATTCAACAAGGTAACTGGATTCAGCCGATGATAGATAAAATTTCTCCTAATTTGGAAGTAGGCTTTATCCCAATGCCATTAAGTGATGATGAGACACAATCAGATAAACTAATGGTCGACGTACCTACAAACTGGGTTGTTCATAAAGATGCTCCTGAAAAAGATAAAGAAGCAGCACTAGATTTCTTAAACTGGATGGTCACTTCTGATTTTGCAAAAGAATCGATTGTAAAAGAATTTAAATATGTTCCAGCATTTGAAACGATTACTGCAACAGCAGATGATATTGGTCCATTAGGGGCAGAAATTCAAAAATACTCACAGGAAGGCAAAACATACACATGGCAATTTATGAAGTATCCTGATGGGGCTGGTCAAGAGTTCGGCGCAAGTCTTCAAGCATATGTAGGAAAGCAAAAATCACGTGAGGAAACAATGAAAGCATTGGATGAAACATGGGCTAAATTAAAAAAATAATTACTATTCTCGTAAAGGTTGGCTATATCCGCAGCCTAAATACTAGACATACACTAATAGATTTTTTATAACGCTCATTCCTTTACTAATCTTAACAATTCTTTCAAGATTTATTGATAGTTTTGTCATATATTATTCATAATCTATGGGTATGATATAGATATAGTCATTAAACAGCTTTTTCAAGTCCCCCCTTGAAAATAGACAGTGTTAGGAGTTGCCTAAATAGAAGGCACTCCTCTTTTTTTTCAAAAAAAATAAGACTCTTCACACTAGAGAGTCTAACTAACAAGAATAAAAGTATCTATTAAATTAATCCAATATCTTAATTTTCACTGTCTTGCGTCCCCAAGCCTTCGCTTTGCTCGTTGATGGCATTAAGACGTCTATTTTATGTCCTTTAATCGCCCCGCCAGTATCTCCTGCAATAGCTTCTCCATAGCCTTCTACCCAAACCTTTGAACCTAATGGAATAACTGCTGGATCGACTGCAATTAATTTCATATTCTTATTCTTTTTAATATTGTATCCAAGTGCTGTAATATCAGATTTTGTATCTTGATGACTATATGCAGTGGCACTTACATAGATAACATCTTTGCTGCTTGAAGATTTATTAGAACTTGGTTTACTAGAAGTTTGTTTGTTGGAAGTTGTTTTATTCGATACACTCGCCACTTTATTGGACGTGTTTACCTTTACAACCTCTCTCTTCTTCGCTTCTTCTTGCTCTTTCTTCAATGCCGATTCTGCTTGGCTTATTTGTGCAAGCACTGCGCTTTTTTGGCTTTCAGCTAATTCTACTTCTTTTGAAACAGAAGCAAACTTTGTCTGTACAGCCGAAACAGCTTCTTGTCTTTTTGCAAGATTTTGTTGCAATTCGTTTTGAGTAACAGCTAATTGATCATACTGTCCTGTTAATTCTTCTTCTTGCTGATCAATCGCTAGCTTCTCTTCTTCAATTTTTTGAAGATCTGCTTGCTGCTGCTCTAATATATCTTTATCACCATCAAAAATCAGGGAAATAGCTGTTGCCCTGCTAATAAAGTCAGCGAAGTCTTTTGCATTCAACAGTACTTCTAAAACGACATTCGTTTGGTCTGTATTCTGCAAGGAAACTAGACGATCTTTCATAACGTCTTTACGTGCTAATACTTTATCTTCTAAAACAACAATTTCTTCTTTCTTTTTCTCTATTTGTTGTTGCGTTACTTCAATTTCCGCTTGCAGATTAGCTATTTTTTCTTTATTTTGCTGCATTACTGTTTCAACAGATTTTAACTCATTTTGAACAGCTTCCAACTCTTTTAAAGTTTTTTGCTTTTCTGCTTCTTTTTCATTAATCAATTGCTGATTTTGATTCAATTGATTTTTTGCTTTGTTAAGTGTTTCTTGACTCGTTTCTGCTTGTACCACAATCGCCGATGTCAAAAAGATGACACTACTTAGCGAAATGGCCATTAGTTTTTTTAAGGAACGCATCTAAAAACCCCTTTCTCTATTGTTATAACACATGAAAGAGGTTTCTAAATTACAATTCTATTAAAATAATAAGTCATTCACTTTAAAATTAGTTTACAAGCAACCTAGCAAATATCGTACATTTACTAGAATTCCGTAGGGTTCGAAGGGAAAATCACACTTTGTTACCTTTGTAATAAATCTGTTAATTACTAATATTTATCTTTTTCTAAAATGGATTATATATCCTGTGTGAGCCTAATCATATCGATACACTGAATACCATTTTCATAGATTTCTTCTTCATAGTGTTTGAGAAAAAAATCTTTATCCATTCGATTCATCCGAAACCCGCATTTTTGATAGAGAGCAAGCTGAGAAATGCTGCTATTTCCAGTCCCTACTTCTATTCTTTTATATCTTAGGTTTCTTGCCTCCTCAATCGCATGCATAACTAACATTTTCCCTAAGCCTTTTCCTTGATAGATTTCGGCAACTGCTAGATTGATCAATTCTATTGTTTCTTCCCTAATTGGCAATAAAACATATACACCACTGATTCGATCTCCATCTTCCGCAATATAGCAAAAGCCCTTTTTAAGATATTCTTTTATTAAATTCTCAGATGGATCTGCTAATAATAATAAATCAAAAGGAGGATTCTCCTCTTCTCTTAGCTTGCGAATTTTCATCATCCGCTCTTCCTTTCTATAGACAATGCATCATTTCCTCTGCTTCCTCCCATGGAACCGTAAATCCTGCACCTTTTGCACAGAAAATCGATGAGGATGTATACGCTGGATCCGCATTTTTATCATAGCCTAGTCTATCGATTACTTCTTGTTCGTTATGACAAGGAAAATAACCAGCAAATGTTAAGGAAAGCTGTCCTTTTCCTTGTGTAAAAGAAGCAAGGATTGTGCTATATTCCATAAATGTAGAAACTGGGACCTTTCCAGTAATCATTGCTTTGTTATCTATCGTTTCAGGCGTATCAAATGTTCCATGAGCAATTTGTACATCCGTCAAAACCTTGCCCATTTGTTCGATATCCACCTTTATTTTAAAAGAATAGTAAGGCTCTAATAAACAGTTCTGTGCTTTCTCCAATCCTTGACGCAATGCACGAAAAGTCGCTTCCCGAAAATCACCGCCATGTGTATGTTTATTATGGGCTCTCCCAGTCAAAAGAGTCACCTTTACATCTGTTAAAGCGGACCCTGTTAAAAGCCCATGATGATCACGCTCAAACAGATGCTGATGTATAAGGTTTTGGTTAGCTATTGATAAATCATCGCTATGACATGCACTCTCAAAAGTAATACCTTCATTTCTTTTTCCTGGCTCTAACTGAAGATGTACTTCAGCATAATGGCGTAATGGTTCAAAGTGTCCGTACCCAGTAGTTTTTGTTTCTATCGTTTCTTTATACAATATTTCAGGTTGATCAAAGTTCACCTGTAAAGAAAATCTTTCTAATACAATTTCCTGAAGAACCTCTAACTGTATTTTCCCCATCACATGTAAGTGAATATTTTGCTGTTTTTCTTCCCATGTTACTTGAAGAGATGGATCCTCTGCTTCTAATATCCGAAAAAACTTAAGTGCGTCCTTTTTATTTATCCCCGCTTCTAATACTACTTTTGAACGAAGAGTTGGCACCAATTCATACACTGCCTTTTCCAGCATCTCTCCGACTCCATCTCCTACAACTGCATTTGTAAGACCTGTTACCGCAAACAACTCTCCAGCAAAGCCTTCGTTTACTTGCTGAAATTGATTACCGCTATATTTACGTATTTGCGTGATTTTCTCTACCTCACCATTTCCATACGTAAGTTCCTCTCTCACATGCAACGTACCGCTAATTGCTTTTAAAAAGGTAATCCTCGTTCCTGCCTCATCATAACGAATTTTATAAACCCTTCCTGCAAAAGGTTCATCCTTTGTGTAAATCGTCTTTGTTAATTGATCAAAACGATCGAAAAATTCTTTTATACCATTATCCTGTAAGGCTGAACCATAAGCATAAGGATAAAGGCGGGAAGAAACAATCATTTCTTGCATCTTTTCCATCCACAATGCTGATTGATAGCCTTTATCCATATAGTAATCAAGGAGCTCCTCGTCTCGTTCTGCAATAAATTCGATGAGTTCTTCTGACAGTCCACTGCCATTAAACGAGGAAATATCACATGCATCTATAGTGAATTGAGAACGAATTTCTTCCAGGACATGCTGTACATCTGCTCCAATCCGATCCATTTTATTGATAAAGAAAAAAGTGGGAATCTGATGTTTTTTTAATAAATTCCACACCGTTTCGGTATGTCCTTCGATTCCTTCTACTGCACTAATAATAATAATGGCAAAGTCCATTACTTGAATCGCTCTTTCCATTTCTGGAGAAAAATCAACATGCCCAGGAGTATCAATTAAATAATAGGTAGAATCGCCATATTCAATAATGCCTTGGTCAGCAAATACAGTAATCCCTCGTTGTTTTTCAATTATATGGCTATCTAAAAAGGCATTTTGATGATCTACACGCCCACGTTTTTTTATACTATTTGTATGATAAAGAAGCTGTTCGGAAAAAGTGGTTTTTCCTGCATCAACATGTGCTAATATTCCAATTGTCTTATTCATTTTGAAAGCGACTCCTATTTTTTTATATCTATTATAAAGTAAATGAAGGATATTATAGTGAATTTGCAGGAAATAACAAAAAAATAGTCTGTTATGGAATGAGGACACTGAAAAACTGGCTAGTTAATGATGATGGACAATAGCCACTTTTTAAACATAAGATGATGGATTTGTTTTCCAAGGCGTCCGCTCGCTTTCCATGGGGCGAGCGGACGCCTCTCCAAACCAACCTTATTTTCACTTTCAAATATGCTTGCTCTTCATTTCACACGAAAAAAAAGACTTTTTCAGTGGTCTCTTATGGAATTACCGTGTTTTTTTCAAAATCAAAAATTTATCTAATAGACCAGCTAATAATATCCCTAATAAATAACGGATTAGATCGATTAGAAGGAATCCCCTTCCTAAAATTAACGCACCAATTGTTGTATTCCGAAGATCATTTATCCAATCCGCTTGATACAATTGACTGTATTCGATTCCAAAACTAAATAGGAGACTCATTATTCCTGCAAAAAGGAGACTTTTTCTTATCAAAAGAAACCGAAAACCAAAATATACCATCATTGCCCAAAGCATATCCCCCGAATTCTCTGCGATAAAAATAGGAAGATGCTCAGTGAATCTTCTGGAGGAAAGTCCTAACAATACCATAAGAAATGCAGAAACTATATAAATTAATCGATGTATTTTTCTACTAAAGGGCTTCATTTTTGTCACTCGCAAATTTAGATTTTATTTAATGGCTGTTTTCGTAAAGTTTGTTGCGTTTACCCGCAGCCTGAATACACTTCGCTTTCCGTGGACAACGCTTGAGCCTCCGGGGTCTCAGACTGTCTCGCTAATCCCACAGGAGTCTACGTGTATTCCGGCTGCTCCATTTTTCCAACTAATTCTTTTTTTCAATTGAAAAACAACAATCTTTTAGAAAACAGCCAAAACAAAGAGAGCCCTTCAAATATGATTGGTCTCCCGGATGGAATTATTTAAATAACTCTCTATTCGTAATTAGTCTCGTGTTCACTTACCCTAAAAATAAATCTAAAATATTGGACCCTTTTGATGTTTGTTTGTTATAAAACTCTGAGTATCCACATTTCTTGCAAAAGACAACCGTAAACGTATTATGTTGAATATCCATTAGCTTTGATAAACCTGTTCCTGTCATTGCTACATCTTTTGTTCCTACATCTGTTCCACCGCATTTTATACAGCCTTTACTTTCCATCCCTTAACACTCCTTTTTCTTTGGAATATTTACTTCTTCGTATTATTTTTTTCGTTTTATCTCTTCCTTTATTATTACGGATCAAACTGGATTTAGTTTCATTTCTATTTTTTCAAATAGTGATTAATCATATTCAAAAGCTTGTCTAGCTTTTCCCCAGAAATCGATTTTCGAAAAAGCACTAATTTATCTTTCCATTTAACTACATACGCTGAGTAGAATTTTTTACATTTTTAGAGGATTTTCGCGCGCAAAATGGAACTTTATAATGATGAAAAAACAAATTAGGGGTGATTGTTTGGAATTAAAAGATGTTATCCACGGGCATAGATCGATTCGGAAATATGAAGATAAGGAGGTAAGTCAAGAGTTGCTGGAGGAAATATTAGATGCAGGCATTCGTGCTTCATCCAGTGGCAATATGCAGTCTTATTCGATTGTCGTTACCAAAGATAAAGAACTGAAGAGCAAATTGTACAGCGCCCATATGGACCAATCCATGGTTGTTGATGCACCTATCCTACTAACATTTTGTGCTGATTTTAATCGAATGAGGAAATGGCTTTCCCTTAATGATGCTCCTGTACATTTTGATAATTTTATGAGCTTTATGATAGGAGCCATTGATGCAACCTTAGTATCACAAAACTGTGCATTAGCAGCGGAAAATGCGGGACTTGGCATTTGCTATATGGGCTCCACCCTTGCCAATTGCGATCAAATTGGCAAACTATTAAATTTACCTGCAAATGTTGTACCTGTTGTTGGTTATTCTTTAGGATATCCAGCGGAAAATCCAGCCCCACGTGATCGACTGCCAAGAAATGGACTTGTTCACTATGATACCTATCAAGACTATTCCAACCAAGAAATACTGGAAATCTATAAAGAACGAGACGAAAAAGGCTGGAATCGCTATATGGACGTCCCTCACCTTAAAGAAATGACAGCACGGTTAGGACTGAAAAACCTTGCTCAAATCTATACGATTGCTAAATATACGAAAGAATCTCATCACGAATTTTCACAGACGGTGTTAAATTACTTAAAAGAACAAAATTTTATGGATAATGGGGAATAGCGTATATTTTTTTGAAAAACTGCTTTTTCGGAACAAATTTAGAGTATAGGCAAGAAGACTTGTGACTTTATTCATGATATGAATTGCCGTTCGAGAATACCTTTTAAAATATAAAGACCCCATTCGCAGTATTTTCATACGAAATAGGGTCTCTATATTTTTTAGTATTACTTTTTATTCATTTGACTTAAGCGCATCAATCATATTGATATGTTTTAACTTAAAGTGTGCAATGCCAATTACTAAAAAATTAAAAAACAGTGTAATTAGCCCGGCATAAACGAAACTAGACCAATGAATAGTTAACGGAAAAACAATGTTCCCACTCTCGGCAGTAGTTAAAATAAACCTGTGTAAGTACGTTCCCACCATGAAACCTAATAATATTCCTAATAATGAAAGAACCATACTTTCTCTCATCACATAAGATGTTACTTCTTTATTATAGAAACCTAACACCTTAATAGTCGATAATTCTCGAATACGTTCTGAAATATTAATATTAGTAAGATTATATAATACTACCAGTGCCAGAGCCCCAGATAATATAATCATGATCATTACCACAGAATTTAAGGAACCAAATTGCTGAATTCCGCCACTTTCTTTAAAGAAACTAACATTTTTCACATCTGAATTTTCAAGCAAGCTCGTTGTCAGGTTTTTTTGTTCAGATGCTGATAACTTTTTCGTTTTTATTAAAACAGATGTTGGCTCGTAGTCTCCAAAAAGTTCTTCATAATAAGTTGGAGCAATATACATAAAATGTCCTGCATAATTTTTTACAATGCCCACTACTCTTATTTTGACTGTTTTACTATCTTTATTAATAGATAATGTATCACCATTTTCGACATTCATATCCTTCGCCAGCTTCTGCGTAATTAGAGCTCCAACTTCCGGCAAAACAGTTACCCTATTTTTATTTACATCATGTAATGATACATAATTGTTGAATTTCTCCGTACGGCTAGGTGAAATCATACTTACTGTCTGTGAGCTACTCGTTATATTTTTTACACTTACTGATTCCACAACCGCATTCATTTCCTCAGTAATGAGGGAAGAATGTGTAAGTGCTGTCGGACGATCCATCGTAACGATACCCTGATAGTGAAGAATTTCACTAAACTGCTTAGGCTGCAAATCTTCAATTGAGTTCTTAATACCATAGCCAGCAAGAATCAATCCAGTACACCCAGAGATCCCGACAATTGCCATAATCATTCGCGATTTATACCGAAACAGATTACGATAACTTACTTTTTGATTAAAGTTTAGTCTGTTCCATAGAGGAGTAATTCGTTCAAGCAAGATTCGCTTACCAGATTTAGGCGCTCTTGGTCTCATAAGTGTTGACGGTTTCTCTCTAAGATCTTTCCATAATACATAGAGTGCTGATCCTAATGTAGCAAATAATCCTGCAATAAGGGCTTGAACTATATAATTCCAGTGATATTGGCCAACAAAGGTTGGAATATTATACTCTTCAAAAAGATGAAAGATAAAAGGGGGAAGCGTTTTTGTACCAATAACTGTACCTAACCCCACACCAAGAACTCCTGCTAAGAGTGTATAAATAATATATTTCTGGGCTATTTCTATTTTCTTATATCCTAGAGCCTTCAGAGTACCGATTTCTCCGCGGTTTTCTTCTACCATTCGCGACATCGTTGTAAAAGTAACGAGCACTGCGATAAATAAGAAGAATGCTGGGAAAATACCTGCGATAGCGGTAATGCTTGTCGCACTATCGAAATAGTCCTGATACCCAGGATTGGAAGATCGAGTCTGGAAGTAATATACTGGCTCTTCCATTGTCTCCACTTCTGCTATTTTTTCGTTAATCTCATTTTCCAGTTTATTTAATTTCTCACTCTCAGCATCTAGTGAAGAAAGATCCGCACCGCTTTGCATTTTTGCTAATTCCACCTGTTCTTTTCCTTGCTCGATTTCTTGTAAATTAGCATATAGAGTTTCTTTTGCTTTTGTTTGAATTTCCTCTAATCGTTTTTCCGGTCTGTCAGCGTAAAGCTGCTCTACCTTTGAAACATTTTCATCTAAAACGCTAGTATATTCACTACTATCAGCAACTAGGTTCTCTGTATCTAAAAACTTAATGAATAACTGACTGTATACATCTTGCGAAAATGCAGCTTCTGGAATATAAGCAAAATAATCAATATTCCCATTTCCACTATCAGTGGTTCCCCGATCAGAAGTACTTAAATAAAGCGGAGAGTTCACGAATCCAACAATAGTGAAAGTTTTATTTTCAATTTCTGGAGAATTGATTTTATACTCTTCTCCCAACTTAAAACCGAATTCTTTGGCTTTATAATCTAACACTATTTCTTGATTAGATTTTGGTAAATCCCCTTCTATGACTTTCCATTTATTCAGGTTGGCATCATTTGAATAAGAAAGAATTTGTACCATTTCTTCTTTATTTTTTTCATAGGTGGCTGAGAATCCTGCCTCTACAACCAGATTTTCTTCCTTTTGAAGTATCTGCACATCCTCTTCTGTTAACCCCATGGTCGAGATAATTTGTAAATCTGCTAAATGATAGTTATTTACATAAGAACTTGCAGAATTACTTAAATCTGGACCAGTTGATCGAACTCCCACAAAAAGCATCGTACCAAGGAGAATAATTAAAATGATTGAAATAAATTTCCCTTTCGAACTGCTTATTTCTTTAAATGATGATTTAAGATAAACATTTTTCATTTTTCACACCTACTTACCATTCGATTAAATCAACAGATACCGGGTTAGGGTTTAGTTCGATGGACCGAACTTTGGCATCATTGATTTTAATGACTTTATCTGCCATTGGTGCTAATGCAGAATTATGGGTGATAATAATAACAGTAGTTCCAGTACGGCGTGAAGTTTCTTGCAGTAGTTTTAATACTTGTTTTCCCGTTGTATAATCCAATGCTCCTGTAGGTTCATCACATAGTAAAAGTTTAGGATTTTTCGCCAAGGCCCTTGCAATAGCCACTCTTTGCTGTTCTCCGCCAGATAATTGTGCCGGAAAATTGTCCAAACGATTACCCAGTCCTACCTGTTCGAGTGTTGTAACCACATCTAAAGAATGAGGAGAAACTTGTGAAGCTAATTCAACATTTTCCTTAGCCGTTAAGTTAGGCACTAAATTATAGAACTGAAAAACAAAACCAACTTCCGTTCTTCGATACTCCGTTAATTGACGCTCACTATAGTTAGCAATATCTTGTCCCTCAATTAAAATTTGTCCCTCATCAGGTTGATCCATGCCTCCTAAAATGTTTAATACAGTAGATTTTCCTGCCCCGCTCGGACCAAGAATAACAACCAATTCACCTTTTTCAATTTCAAAGCTAATATCATCATTAGCAACGATAACATTATCGCCTAAGTGATACCGTTTCGATTCGTTTTTAACTTTTAAAAATGCCATAGGACAATCCCTTTCTATCTTTATATGACCAACGATGTAAAGCTTTCTAGTACTATAGGTTAAAACTAGAAACTAAATATGCCTTTTTTCCTATATCATCATAAGAATATTATATCATCAGCATGTATCTAATCAAACAAAGCAAATAAAGTGAAACTTCCATCAGTGGGGTTTTCCTTCCTCCCCCACTGATGGTTAGTTGAACCAATCGGACCTTTACGGACAGTTGATCTCCCACCTATCTTCCTCGTATTCTCATAAGTTTACAGTTGAGTCTTACTGTCCGTTAAGAGTGGGATAAAAACGCAATACTTCTAGATAGCTTATTCTAAGAGGAGCGTAAAACATATCTTTCTCCGAAGAACATTTTATAGAAGTTACCCTTATCAAAAATACTTCTTTGATTCCACTAGAGAGCATATTTTATGAAAGTTAGTTAATTAAGTTTATTTTATTAACAGTTTTTCAAAAAAATCTTTTGCTTTTGTCGTTGCAATCCATTCTAATTGTTCTAAAAATTCTTTAGTAGTGGTCACTTTTTTCACATACACTTTATGCAGTAATTCAGCAAATTTTTCTCTTCCTATATGTTTCTCTAATTCATATAGAACTACCGGTCCTTTTACATAGAGCACTTTGCGTACTTGCTTGTCGTTCCTACTTATATTTCTAATGGGAGGTAGTCCTTTGCTTTCATGTAAATAATTTTTCATTTTTTTCGTAAAATGGTGTTCTCCAAAAATTTCTCTTAGTGCCAATAGGGCAGAGTATTCAGCAAAAGATTCATTTAGCCAATCTTGCCATGAATCCGTTTTCGCCCGATACCACCATAGATGGGCTAATTCATGAGCAATAAAAGTAAAGTAATCTTCATCTTCCTCATAATCGTTAGGAATTAGAACAATCAATCCTTTGCGAGCGTATCCTCCTCCATCTTCTCTTGGTGCAACAACAAGCGATAATTCAGGAATTTCTACCATTCCAAATCTTTGATATTTATCTAATATTATCGATACCCAGTTAGTAATTTGATATGCGGAGGTTTCATATTGATCTGCCGTGTAATACACTTTAACCTTCGGATTAATTGATTTATTCTTTATACACTTAAAAGAGTTTGAAGCAATAACAGTACAATCCTGACTCTCGAAGGGCTGGCGAATCATTAAGTATTCCCCCTCCCTTTTTGAATTGATAACTTCATATCCGTCCTCTATATCAATTCTCACACTAAAGACCGCTTCTTCCATGTTTTCAGCCAATGGAAACCAAGGAGTATAGAGCCCCAATTCAATCCAATTCTTTGATAGGCGATTAACACCATATTCTGAAACAATATCTATAAATCCTTTATATTGAAAATTCATTTGGATGAAACCCTCGTGAATCGGCTCGTTTAAGCTTAATTTTATTAATTTGGATTCTAAAACAAAAGGACTCCAATTTGCAATTTGACTACTTATTTCATACGTAAAGTTTCTATCGCAGATAACTTCTTCAACTTGAAGATCTTTATAAATATAGAAATGAAATTCTTTAGTAAGCGGAGCATTGCAATAATATGTTAACTCTACATTTGAAGACAGAAAGTGATTCTCTACATCAATCTTTAAATCAATATGGTAAATAGAATAAGACATTAAAATACTCCTCCCTAAAAAGATCGATTAATTTTGCTTAACCAACATTACTCAACTCTTTTTATATAAAATAGTAATACTTCTTAAAAAGAATTAAATCTGCCTTCTGGATGAAATTCACTAATTATTTATAAACTTCTATTCCATATAAAATCAAAGCCACCCATGCTGCGGAATGTATGAGTGACTTTGATTTAAACATGTTAGATTCTATAATTAGTTATCTATCTTACTTTTTTTCTACTGATTTTCAGAGATTACCCTAAAGTAGTAATCCCCCAGATAAATTTATGATTCTTCCTTTGAAAAACCCTTTACTTTCTCTACACCTTCTAATAACTTTTTGCCAACAACATCGGCATCATCAATGTGCTGAATAATAACTTGTTTTATTTCATCAAATAGATTAGTAGTTTGACTAAACTTTTCTATTACTTCTTCGTTAGAGTTTTTTTGGTGTTCAATTTCTTCCAGTAACTTCTTCATATCTAATTGAACATGAGTAATTATTTCCATTAATCGATTGATATGTTTTTTTGTTAGAGAACTTAACTGAATTCCTTCATTTACTAATCTGGCATTTTTTTCATTATTTTTAAAAGCATCTGTCATTTCAGTTTGAATTTGCTTAATTAAGCTTGAAATAATGCTTGTACTTTGATTAGTAGTTTCGGCAAGCTTTCTTACTTCATTTGCTACCACTACAAACCCTTTGCCATTTTCCCCTGCTCTTGCTGCTTCAATGGAAGCATTTAATGCAAGCAGATTTGTTTGTTGAGAAATTTGCTCAATCACAGACACAATATGTTCAATTTCTTTAGAACTTTCACTCAGTTTCTTCATACTTATAAACGTATTTTGAGATTGTGTCCCTAAATCATTAATTAATGTTAAAACATCCTCTACTGCTTTTTCCCCATCTGTGGATAAGCCCACCATTTCTTCGGTTGAATTCATTAGATGGTTACCATTATTTAAAATAATGTTAGAAACTTCATTTGACTGCTTGGTGCTTTTCTCCACTTTCGTAAACTCTTTTAATAAAGCTTGAACCATCTCATCTAGTACATTATGCTGATCATTAACAATTTCATGCTGCTCAATGGTATTTAGTAATTCTATATGCAAATGATTTAAAAAGAGCTGAAATTTATTTTCTCTTTCATCTAATTTATTATTTAACTCTTCTATTTTCTTTTTTAAGAGATCTATTTCTTCCGTTCTCTTTGTAAGTAACTGGAACACCCCGATACACCTCATCTTTATATAATAGTGGCGATTAGCTTATCATTTCACATCTCCACATCTTCAAATTGTATTTTACTTCAACCAATCGTACTTCTAATCTATTTAAACATCATATTGTGCAATTTTACACAAACTATAATTTTATAGTACCAATTAATTATATAAAATACTATTATTTAGTAATAATTTCACAATGAGTATGGAGTAATCACTAGGCATTTGTTCACAAATTATTCATATAGTGAGAAATACCTATGTATGATATTGACTCCCATCGAAAATGTCTATTTTTCCCTATAAAAATTAGCTGACATAAATCCGGTTCCATACCGCATTCATGCCAGCCAACTACTGTTAATTATTATTCTCCTGTACCCATCGTATCCATGTTTTTTGACTCAAAGTCATCAAGCATTGCACGTACCTCATCTGATGACTGTGTACTCATCAATTGATTTCTCAATTCACTCGCCCCTCTAAAGCCTTTGACATAGATCTTAAAAAAGCGATGAAGAGCTTTGAAGGAACGTGTCTCTAATTCCTTTGAATATTTATCATGGAGATCAAGATGCAATCTTAAAAGATCAAGCAATTCTTTACTGCTATGATCTTTTGGTTCTTTTTCAAAGGCAAATGGATTTTTAAAAATACCGCGTCCAATCATAACTCCATCCACACCATATTGTTCAGCGAGCTTCAAGCCAGTTTGACGATCAGGAATATCCCCATTAATCGTTAAAAGTGTATCTGGTGCAATACGATCACGAAGTTTTTTGATCTCCGGAATCAATTCCCAATGTGCATCTACTTGACTCATTTCCTTTCTTGTTCGCAAATGGATAGAAAGATTAGCAATTCCCTGTTCCAATATATGTGTTAGCCAGTCCCGCCACTCTTCTATCTCTGTATAACCAAGCCTTGTCTTCACACTTACAGGTAGCCCACCCGCTTTTGCAGCTTGTACTATTTCTGCAGCCACTTCGGAACGAAGGATAAGGCCGCTTCCCTTTCCTTTGGATGCCACATTCGGTACTGGACAGCCCATATTGATATCGATACCTTTAAACCCAAGCTCCGCCATACCAATACTCATTTGCCGAAAATATTCTGGCTTGTCTCCCCATATATGCGCAACGATTGGTTGTTCATCTTCTGTAAAAGTCAAACGTCCACGTACACTTTGGGTTCCCTCTGGATGACAATAACTTTCCGTATTTGTAAATTCGGTAAAATATACATCCGGTCTAGCTGCTTCACTGACTACATGGCGAAAAACTACATCGGTCACTTCTTCCATTGGTGCTAGTACAAAAAATGGTCGTGGTAAATCACGCCAAAAATTATTTATCATATTCAAACTCAAATCCTCTCGTTATGGATATAAGGTCAACCTTCTTACTATTTAATATTTAACACTTATATCATGATTAAAAGTTATATCAAGCTATCGTATACTTTGACCATTTACAAAGTGAAACTTACATCTTAGCCAAAATAGTTTAGCAATACTTCAACATCTGAATCCCATAAAATTCTCTTCAAATCGATTCCGTCTTCTATATTAAAAGGCTTTATTTCCTCTGTCAAATCAGCAAATACCTTTTTGATGATCTTAAAATAGTATAATGCTGAAAAAGGCTTTAGTAATTACATGTACATGCTTACGATTGATTGTTAAAAGCCCTTCTCAAAAGCTGAGAGGGCTTTATCTTATACCGTTATATTAATCCCAAAATTGTAGGTCTTGAATATCTAATATTAATCTTCTGACCGTATCTCGCTAATTAAGCGGTAGTGAAATGGAAGAACAAAATAATAAATAACAAAGTAGACCGGAACACTAAATAGCAAATTCCATTTTTTGTATTCCATAAAACCAGAAGCATGGCATGTCCACTCGATGAATAAAGATATTATTAAGAAAATTACTGTTAATAGTATCTTTTTTTCTCTACTAAACATATTCAAAAATAGAACTGCTAATGATGAGGGAATAAAAGTATACGTTAACATTTCTGCAAAACCTGTTACTGACGCATCTCCAAAATCCACTAAATCTAAAAACACTCCAAAAATGCTATTCGAAATCCAAGTAAGCAATCCTATTACACCGTAAGTATAATATATCTGTAACCAGTTGAGTTTTTGTTTTGGTATTAATAATACTACCAAGACTAAGATTACTGTCCATGCAATAGGACACCAAATTCCTTTGGCATGTATATCTAAATTTTTTATTATTTCATCCATAATCACACCTCTTTTTTCATAGTATTAGTTGTGTTTTACAACTCTATTCCTATGGATAAAAACCCCACTCCGAAGAGCAGGGCTTGTAAGGTAAACATCCTGACTTATTATATTTTCCCCAATTGATTTAAGTATTTAACATAGTCTGTTCCTTTGTCATACAATGATTTAGGCATAACTCTCCACATTTTTATTCAGCTGTTCTCACAAACGCTTTATAATACTTTAACAATATAAAAAGCAGTATTGGATCTACTAATATTGATAATCCTAAATTCCACCACCCGTAATGAAAGTATCCCCACGGTTCCGGCAGAAGTGTTATTACTTCATAAGCCACAATAAAAATCTCCCAATAAAGAAAATAAAGTACTTTTTCTTTAATCGAGTTGTTATATGGGTACCAATTTAAAAACAAAATATTCACAGGAGGTACTAATAGTGCTAAAGGAAGAAACGCGTACACATCCACGTTTGGAGTAAAATACCAATACGCTCTATATTTCAAATTAATATAAAGTTCAGACATTGTTTGAAAAGCGACGGTAAACATCCAAATATGGGCAATTTGATTTTTATTCAGTAATTTATTTACTTTAAAACATGCTATATTAAACACGAAAATTGCAAACAATAGACCAAACATAAAAAATCCTTTTTGTTTTATCATGCGATATGTTCTTTAAAATATTCCCTGAATTCCATTGGGATTACCAAAATGGATTATTTAAAAACGCCCCTACATTTTAGTAGAGACGTTAATTTAGGTATTAATTTGAACTAAGGCAGATCTATACTTACAAGGTCAGCTAGAATTTAATCTCCTTCTTTAATAGCCATAAAAAGCATCTTTTTTGATATTCTTTTTTGAAATACTATTATTTTGTAAGTAACTAGTGATTGAATCCACCATTGACTTCGGCCCTGCAATCAGATATTGACCATTGTTCTGATAAAGATTAGATAACGCATCTATCTCCTGATGTAATTTATCCCTAGAGTCAAAATACGTGATACTTATTGAGGTATTGTTGGCATCAAGTTCATCTTTAAATAGATAAGACTTTTCACTATCCATATAAAGTAAGTGTATTGGCTTCTTATTGCCATTACCTTCTACCTCAATTTGTTTTATGATGGATCGAAACGGTGTGATTCCAATTCCTCCAGCTATAAGAACAGTAGGACGATCATCGTTTAATTTAAATGACCCTAAAGGACCAGACATACCAATGGTCATTCCTTGTTTTAGTTCAAACATAGCCTTCTTAAAATCACTTGGGTTATCATTTATTTTTATTGTTAATTTTACAACATTTTCACTTGGGGCAGATGATATTGTAAATGGTTTAGTAGGGTTTTTCACTTTTTTATGAGTAATACTAAACAAACCATGCTGACCTGCTTTCCAGGTTAACTCTTTCTCTTTTTCAAACAAAAAGGTATATACATCTTCTGATTCTTTGTAGCTTTCTATAAATACTAATTCTCTCTTTTTAAATACTGCAATCATATCTTGGAAAAAACTCATTTCACTATCTCCTTTAAGTCTCACAGAATCCCTCATACACGTCCTAAGGGCTACCCTATGTTTTTCTATTTCCTCCAGAAAGTTGTACAGTTTGCCTTGTCTTTCATATTAAAATCAATCATTTTCTCAAGTAGTGTGTAGTCTACCGGACTTTTCCACGGAATACGTATTATCTCCTTTGTATATTCATAGCCCGCCTTTACGATATCATCCTCTACATGAGTAATCGTTACACTTTCCGGAGCGGCGGCTAAATGCTTTTTAGATACGCTAAAGCCAATAATGTATGTGCCATGATCCGTAAACATGGGTTGATTCCATTTAATTTCTGTCTTTAAATTTGGATATTTATCTATTATCCAAGTAAGTACTTCTTCCGTTCTTTCTCTGTGGAAAGGGTCATCAATCCCCGCTAAAAATTCAGCAAAAACTTCCATGTTATTCCCTCCTAAAATTAAAATTATATCGTTCAAAAATTTGTTCTT
>Ga0209463_1000723_pt1 | contig 23028 bp, 20 predicted proteins | sample AgamicMgSfrz_FD_187169 | JGI IMG/M metagenome (GOLD analysis project Ga0209463, IMG submission 187169) | Agave microbial communities from Guanajuato, Mexico - Mg.Sf.rz (SPAdes) (version 2) | ecosystem: Host-associated > Plants > Phyllosphere > Phylloplane/Leaf | place: Guanajuato, Mexico... | reverse complement strand
GGGCAGCGCCCGCACCCAGCTCAGCTTCCTGCTTGGAGCCGTCCAGTTTCCATTTAATGCGCGCTTCGGGCAAATGGAAGCATTCGGCCAGACCTGACAGGTATTCTTCCCCATCCGCCGGGTTGAAGATGGCAAACTTAAGAGAAGAACTACCGCAGTTCAGAACCAGTACTAACTTACTCGACATGGAAGTACCTATTTGTCAAAAGTGGCTAAAAAAAACGCAATCAGTCTATCATCCTAAAGTATGAAAGCTGGTACATTATGATTATCATCATACTGCCAGTAAAAAGTTATCCGACAGCAAAAAAAGACGGTAATTTTACGTAAAAATTTGAAAGCTGCATGGCTTTCAGTGGCTCGACCTCGGGATACCAGGGATCGGCCTTGCTGGAGGCGTAAAAAAACGCGCTCAGAATAACGGCACTCCCACGTAAAAACAAAATTTTTTGAATGATGTTACATAAAGTTGTTTCGTTGCTTAAATTTTTTAAATCTTGCAAAAGAAGTTGAGGTGAGCCATGGCAAATGAATCCAGCGTCGGTTGGTTTAAAACATTCCAGCTTGGACAGCACTACATGAAAACATGGCCGAACGATAAGCGCCTCGCGCCGGTTTTCCCGGAAAACCGCATCAGCAGCGTAACGCGTTTTGCCATACGCTTTATGCCGCCATTGGCTATCTTCACATTAACCTGGCAAATTGCGTTGGGCGGGCAGTTAGGCCCGGCGGTTGCTACCGCGCTGTTTGCCTGTAGCCTGCCGATGCAGGGACTGTGGTGGTTAGGCCGCCGCTCCGTTACGCCGCTGCCGCCCGCGCTGCTTAGCTGGTTTCATGAAGTGCGCGAAAAGCTGCAACAGGCAGGGCAGGCCATCGCCCCGGTTGAAGGGAAGCCAACCTATCAGGCGCTGGCGGATCTGTTAAAACGCGCGTTTCGTCAGCTGGATAATACCTTCCTCGACGATCTTTAACGCTGTTACGGGTTGCTGAAAATTTTTTCACGGCAACCCGGCTTAAATCAAAGAAAGGCGGGCTTGCGATACCGCCTTTTTTTATGCTGTGCGATTCTTGAACATCCTTTTTTTGCCGTGATACAGGAGTTGAAGATGGACATGACGCACGCTCAGCGCTTAATTCTTTCCAATCAGTACAAACTAATGACCCTGCTTGATCCCGACAACGGTGAACGTTATCGTCGGCTGCAAACCATTATTGAACGTGGATACAGCCTGCAAATGCGTGAGCTGGACCGCGACTTCGGCGAGCTAAGCGAAGAGGTTTGCCGCACCATCATTACGATTATGGAAATGCATCATGCGCTGCGGGTTTCCTTTGAAAATCTGAAAGAAAACGCCGACATTGATGAGCGGCGGTTACAGTTTTTGGGCTTTGACGCGGCAACGGAAGCACGCTATCTGGGCTATGTCCGTTTTATGGTGAATACAGAAGGGCGTTACACCCATTTCGATGCCGGAACGCACGGTTTTAACGCTCAAACGCCCATGTGGGAAAAATATCAACGCATGCTTGCCGTCTGGCAAACCTGCCCGCGACAGTATCACCTGTGCGCGACTGAGATTGCGCAAATCATTAACGCATAAGAAGGAAACGCAAGTGAAGTGTAGAGGTTTTTTGTTTGATCTGGATGGCACGCTGGTTGATTCATTACCGGCCGTGGAGCGCGCATGGAGCAACTGGGGAAAACGTCACGGCATCGAGGCGGACGAAATCCTGGGTTTTATTCATGGCAAACAGGCCATCACTTCACTGCGTCACTTTATGCGCGGCAGCAGCGAAGAGGAAATTCAACAGGAGTTCCGCCTGTTGGAGCAAACCGAAGCTGAAGATACTGACGGCGTAACGGCGTTGCCGGGCGCCTGTGAACTGCTGGAGCAGCTTAACGCGCTGGCAATTCCCTGGGCGATTGTTACGTCAGGCTCGATGCCGGTCGCTTCCGCGCGTCGTGAAGCTGCCGGTCTGCCGCTTCCGGCGCACTTTGTTACCGCAGAGCGTGTAAAACGCGGTAAGCCGGAGCCGGATGCGTATTTGATCGGCGCAGAGTTGCTTGGCCTGCCGCCGACCGACTGCGTTGTGGTGGAAGATGCGCCTGCCGGCATTCTCTCCGGTCTGGCCGCCAACTGTGCGGTCATCGCCGTTAATGCACCGGCGGATACGCCGCGCCTGACCGAAACGGCCTTCCAGCTTACCACCCTGCAAGCGCTGCATATCACCAAAGCTGATGACGGAACGGTAGAGGTATTAACCCGAAGCTGATTGATTTAACCCCGCTATAGCGGAGTTTATTTTATGGCATGCTGCGCGCATTAAGGATTGAGCGGGCGCGGGATGGGCTGTGAATAATCAACTTCTGTGGGTCATCGGTTTGCTGGCGATCACCGTCTGGCTGTTTGCTTCCGGCAGGCTGCGTATGGATGTGGTGGCGCTGCTGGTTATCGTGGCGTTCGTGCTTAGCGGTACGTTAACGCTGCAGGAAGCCACCATCGGCTTTAGCGATCCCAATGTGATTTTGATTGCCGCTCTGTTTGTGATTGGCGAAGGCCTGGTGCGTACCGGCGTGGCGGTGCAAACCGGCGAGTGGCTAATGAAAATCGCCGGCAACAGCGAAAGCAGAATGATCTTCTGGCTGATGTTGACCGTAGCCGGACTCGGCGCCTTTATGAGTTCAACTGGCGTGGTGGCTATCTTTATACCGGTGGTGTTAAGCGTCGCCGCAAAAATCGGCTCCTCGCCAGCGCGCCTGATGATGCCGCTCAGCGTGGCGGCCTTAATCAGCGGCATGATGACGCTGGTGGCTACGCCGCCGAACCTGGTGGTTAACAGCGAGTTACAACGTGAAGGTCTGGACGGCTTCAGCTTTTTCGCAGTGACGCCCGTCGGGCTGGTGGTGCTGGTGTTGGGCATCGGCTATATGCTGGTGGCGCGTTACTGGCTGGCCAGCTCCTCTTCTGACAGCGCAGCTGGCACTACGCGCCGCCGCAATTTCCGCGACTTAATCCGTGAATATCGTCTTAGCGGGCGCGCTCGTCGTCTGGCGATTCGTCCTGAATCACCGTTGATAGGGCATCGGCTGGACGATCTGAAATTGCGTGAAAAATATGGTGCCAACGTGGTTGGCCTGGAGCGCTGGCGTAAATTTCGTCACGTAATGGTTCCCGTGACCGGGGAAACGACCTTTCGCGCCGGCGACGTGCTGCTTATTGATATGTCGGCGGCAGAAATCAACCTGCGCCAGTTTTGCAGCGAACAGCTGCTGGAGCCGATGATCCTGCGCGGCGATTATTTCTCCGATCGCGCGCGTGACGTCGGCATGGCGGAAGTGTCGCTGATCCCTGATTCTGAACTGCCAGGCAAAAGCGTGCGCGAGCTGGGTTTTCGCCAGCGCTACGGGCTAAGCGTGATCGGTATTCGGCGGCGTAATAGCATACTGGACGGTGCGCTGGCGGATGAAACGCTGGAATCGGGCGATATTCTGCTGGTCATTGGCGACTGGCGCCGCATTCAACAGCTACAGCAACAAAAACGCGATTTGCTGTTACTGGCGTTGCCTGCGGAAATTGATGAAGCGGTACCGGCGCACAGCCAGGCGCCTCATGCTTTGTTCAGCCTGGCGTTAATGGTGGCGTTAATGATCACCGATGTGATTCCCGGCCCGATTGCCGCCATTATCGCCTGCCTGCTGATGGGCAAGTTCCGCTGTATCGATATGGAGAGCGCCTATAAAGCCATTCACTGGCCCGGTTTGATTCTGATCGCTGGCATGATGCCGTTTGCGCTGGCGTTACAAAAAACCGGCGGCGTAGCGCTGGTGGTGCAGGGCTTGATGGATATTGCCGGCGGCAAGGGCCCGCACATTATGCTGCTCTGCCTGTTTATTCTGTGCGCCACCATCGGGCTGTTTATTTCCAACACAGCGACAGCGGTGCTGATGGCGCCGATTGGCGTGGCGGCAGCTCAGCAAATGGGCGTATCGCCTTATCCTTTTACGATGATTATCGCGATTGCCGCATCCGCCGCCTTTATGACGCCGGTATCTTCGCCGGTAAATACGCTGGTACTGGGGCCCGGCGGCTATCGCTTCGTTGATTTTGTCAAAATCGGCGTGCCTTTTACGCTGGTGGTAATGGTGGTCAGCGTCCTGCTGGTGCCGCTGCTGTTTCCGTTCTGAATTACAGCGGCGTATCCTGCGATATTTCATCCAGCGAGAGGCTAAAGCTTGGCACAAAGACCTCAATAAAGTAGTCCATCTCCTCGCTGCGTCGCCGCTCCAGCGTTTTCTCCAGGCGCGCTTTCGCCAGCAAAAACTCATTATTGCCCGCAGAGAGTTCTTCAAGGCATTTCAGGTAGGCGCACAGCGCGTCAGCCTGCTTCAAAATGGCGTTTGCCGCCTCGCTTTGCAGCTGTTCATCCAGCAGCGGTCGCCAGGCATCCTGCAACTCGGCAGGCAACATCTCAATCAGTTTATGACGGGCGATTTCTTCGATTTTTTTATATTCATGAGCGATTTGCGCGTTGTAATACTTTACCGGCGTGGGCAGATCGCCGGTCAGCACTTCGCTGGCGTCATGGTAAAGGGCGATTAGCGCGATACGTTCCGCATTCAGGTTACCGTTAAACATCTGGTTTTTAATCAGCGCCAGTGCATGGGCCACCATAGCGACTTGCAAACTATGCTCAGAGACATTTTCCGTGCGCACGTTGCGCATCAGCGGCCAGCGGTTGATTAATTTCAGGCGGGAAAGGTGGGCAAAAAAGTGGCTCTGCTGCATTGAAAAAGGTTCTCCTGTAAGCGAACGGCGGAAACCGGCAACCCCGATCTCCGCCGACAGTATAGCCTTTTCATCATCCTGGCTACAGCCAGCCTGAACCGCCTGTTTTACTGACGGTATCCTTCAAGGAAACGGCCGAGTTTGTTGATCGCCATTTCCAGATCGTCCACGCGCGGCAGCGTTACGATACGCACATGATCCGGCCACGGCCAGTTAAAGGCGGAGCCCTGCACCAGCAGCACTTTTTCCTGCAGCAGAAAATCCAGCACCATTTTCTGATCGTCATGCAGGTTAAATTTTTTCGCATCGATGCGCGGGAACATATAGAGCGCGCCCTGCGGTTTCACACAGCTGATGCCGGGAATATCATTAATCAGTTCCCAGGCGCGCTGACGCTGCTCATACAGTCGTCCGCCGGGCATGATGAATTCACTGATGCTCTGATAGCCGCCCAGCGCCGTCTGAATGGCGTGCTGCGCCGGCACGTTGGCGCACAGACGCATAGAGGCCAGCATCTCCAGCCCTTCGATATAGCCTTTGGCGTGCTTTTTCGGACCGTTAAGCACCATCCAGCCCTGACGGAATCCGGCGACGCGATAGGTTTTTGACAACCCATTAAAGGTAACGGTAAGCAGGTCTGGTGCCAGCGCAGCAATAGAGTGGTGCTGTGCCGCGTCATAGAGAATTTTGTCGTAAATCTCGTCAGCAAAAATAATCAGGTTATGCTGGCGCGCGATTTCAACGATTTCCATCAGCAGTTCTTTGCTGTAGACGGCGCCGGTAGGGTTATTGGGGTTGATGATCACAATACCGCGCGTGCGCGGCGTGATTTTGCTGCGAATATCGTCCAGATCGGGAAACCAGCCGGCAGACTCATCGCACAGATAATGCACCGCTTTACCGCTGGAGAGGGAAACTGCTGCGGTCCACAGCGGATAATCGGGTGCCGGAACCAGCATTTCATCGCCGCTGTTCAGCAATGCCTGCATAGATTGCACAATCAGCTCAGATACGCCGTTGCCGATATAAATATCTTCCACGGTCACATCACGCATATTGCGCGCCTGATAGTGCTGCATAATGGCTTTGCGCGCTGAATAGAGTCCTTTCGAGTCGCAATATCCCTGAGCGCCGGGCAGGTTGCGAATCACGTCGACCAGAATTTCATCGGGGGCTTCAAAGCCGAAAGGCGCCGGGTTGCCGATATTTAATTTCAGGACTTTATTGCCTTCTTCTTCCAGGCGTTTAGCTTCTTTTAACACCGGGCCGCGAATGTCATAACAAACATTATCCAGCTTTGACGATTTTTCGATAATTGTATTCATTACTTGCGCCTTAACTGACAGAACTGCGTTCCTGCCGTGGAAATAAACCCGCCTAATCTACTCTCCTGACCGGGACTTTTGAAGGGCAGGGGGCGCTTTTGGCGCAACCGGGAATCAATGATGGGCAAGCTGGAACGCAGCATTAGCTTGCCTGGATTATCTGGATTTAAAAACCAGATTAAAGAGAAAAAACAGCATAATTATCTGATGGGTGTGGCGGAGTGTAAAAAAATCTTCACGGCATGAGAGCTGGATCAGAAACAGAAGCAAATCACTACAAAAATAGTAGATTAATACGCAATGAAACAGTTAAATTTTACTACTTAAAGTGCCAATAACGAATTGCAGGTATAATGGTTGCTCATCATGGACGTTTACCCTGTAAGTAGTATCAATTGCCCTGATGCGCTTCAGGATGCTTTTCAGGCAACGAGCCGGAAAAAGCAATCGTTAAAAAAAGGCACAATATTGCTCAAAGGCGCCTTTATTGATAAGAAAAATGCGATTGGGGCTTAAAAATTAAGCGTCAATGTGGCAGGATATCCATCAACGGACTTTGTGATAAAACCTGCTTGTCAGACTGCGGAAAAATATGAATGCAGCGGCGGTAAAGGTTAAGTCCGGTTGAATGTTAGTTTTTTGCGTTAAGCGTTTTTGCTAATGCAGTTTATTGAAGTTATGAACCAGCGGCCCCGACGTTAGCTTGCCTGAAGTTGGCTCGGTTTCCATCAATAAGCAGAACGCATATGGCGTTCAGAGTATCAGCGCGTATGCGCCGAGCGGTTATCATTCTTTAATACCGGCGGCACTGGCTGGTTTGCATGCATTCCTCCAGCGGTATTGTGAAAAGCAGCTTTTCTTTGTGCAGTGTTGAGCTGCTGTTTCTGCTATGCGGAAACGTCATTGTTGCCATCTTAATCTCCGTCTGACATTTGATCGACGGGTGTAACACCAGGGTAGTTGTTCTTAAAACTTATAAGTGAAGAAAAATATGACTAATGCAAATCGTCCGATACTTAATCTCGATCTCGATCTGCTGAGAACGTTCGTGGCTGTCGCAGACCTTAATACTTTTGCCGCCGCCGCCGCCGCCGTATGCAGAACGCAATCAGCCGTCAGCCAGCAAATGCAGCGTCTGGAACAGCTGGTCGGCAAAGAGCTGTTTGCCCGTCATGGCCGTAACAAGCTGCTCACCGAACATGGCATTCAGCTGCTCGGTTATGCACGTAAAATCCTACGCTTTAATGACGAGGCCTGTACGTCGCTGATGTACAGTAATGTTCAGGGCGTGCTGACAATCGGCGCGTCTGACGATACGTCAGATACTATTCTGCCGTTCCTGCTGAACCGCGTGACGTCCGTTTATCCAAAACTGGCGATTGACGTGCGCGTGAAGCGCAACCCCTTCATGATGGAAATGCTGAACCAGGGCGAAGTTGACCTGGTCGTCACTACGTCAAGCCCAGGCAATTTTACTCATCAGGTGCTGCGTACTTCTCCAACGCTGTGGTACTGCGCGGCTGACTATATTTTCCAGCGCGGCGAAGCGATTCCTTTGGTTCTGCTGGATGAGCCAAGCCCGTATCGCGACATGGCTATCGATCACCTTAATGAAGCCGGCATTCCATGGCGCATCTCGTATGTCGCCTCGACGCTGGCTGCGGTTCGCGCTGCGGTAAAAGCGGGCCTGGGCGTGACTGCCCGTCCGGTAGAAATGATGAGCCCGGAACTGCGCGTCATGGGCGCAGCCGAAGGCCTGCCGGTGTTGCCGGATACGCAGTATCTGCTCTGCCGCAACCCGGACAGCGAAAACGAACTGGCGTTGGCCATTTTCAATGCAATGGAATCCAGCAACGATCCGTATAACCTCTCCTTAGCGGGGCAGGGCGATACGACGTTACTGGATGACGAAGAGTAAGTAATAAAAATGAGATCTTTTCTCATTCAGAATGCTAAATAACGTTTAAAAGCCTCAAAAAAAGGCCTCTTAGCGAATTTTACCGTTAAGAGGCCTTTTTATTACTCTTTTTTGACCGTTTAAAGGGGGTTTGAGCAGAAGTTTATTAGTATTGCTTTGTAAAAATGAAACACTTTACCCCGTCCTCTCTGCCGCCGTGAAAAGCCCTGCATTTATCTGTTTTGCACAAAAAAAGACCATCTGATTTGTCTGTTATTTTGTCAAAAAGGGCAAAACTGTGTTCTGGATCAAAAAAATAACCCTGTAAAGGGGCAGGAAATTTGCCTGTTTCCTGTCAAAATATGTTTGTTAAATGCACGATCCATTCGCGCAATAACCCACTACACTTAATTTACATTGTAAAACTGACACGATTTAGCCTCGCATGGCGCATCATATGTTAATAAAATGATGCAAGTGTAAATTAACGTGTGGATACTTTTGTCAAAGTTGACAAAAGGTTGTGGAAAGGGGTAAAAAACCCATTAAATTGCTGCTTATAAGTTAATGACAGCATAATTTATAAGGTTTTTCATCCTTCCCTTGAATTAATGTGGTGTGTTCTTCGCTACCGGCTTCGCAGGACGCTAAACGCCACTTTTTGATGAGTAAGCAGAGAGTATGTCAACAACCACAGAAGTTATCGCTCATCACTGGGCATTCGCTGTTTTTATCGTTGTCGCTTTTGGCCTGTGTGCCTTTATGCTGGCCGGTGGCTGGCTGTTGGGCGGTCGCGCCCGCGCACGCCATAAAAACACGCCTTTTGAATCCGGTATTGCACCGGTTGGTACCACGCATCTTCGTCTTTCTGCCAAGTTTTATCTGGTGGCCATGTTCTTCGTCATCTTCGACGTGGAAGCCCTCTTTTTATATGCATGGTCGACATCAATCCGCGAAAGCGGCTGGGTCGGCTTTGTTGAAGCGACAATTTTCATTTTGGTGCTGTTGGCTGGACTGGTTTATCTGGTGCGTATTGGTGCGCTGGATTGGGCGCCTGCGCGTCGTCGCGTGGACGTTGATACCGGTAAGGTCACTAACACCAACCCTCAAAAGCAGTAACAGCGAGGCATTAAGATGGACTATACGCTCACCCGCATAGACCCCAACGGTGAGAATGACCGTTATCCCCTGCAAAAACAGGAGATCGTTTCCGACCCACTTGAGCAGCATGTCCACCGCAGCGTTTATATGGGCAAACTGGAACATGCGCTACATGACATGGTGAACTGGGGTCGCAAGAACTCACTCTGGCCGTTTAACTTCGGCCTTTCCTGTTGTTATGTGGAAATGACCACCTCTTTTACGTCCGTTCATGACGTTGCCCGCTTTGGCTCCGAAGTTATTCGCGCCTCGCCACGTCAGGCGGACTTTATGGTGGTGGCCGGTACGCCGTTTACCAAAATGGCCCCGGTTATTCAGCGTTTGTACGACCAGATGCTCGAGCCGAAATGGGTGATCTCCATGGGCGCCTGCGCCAACTCCGGCGGCATGTACGACATCTATTCCGTGGTGCAGGGCGTGGATAAATTCCTGCCGGTGGACGTTTACATTCCTGGCTGCCCGCCACGCCCGGAAGCCTATATGCAGGCGCTGCTGCTGCTACAGGAATCGATTGGTAAAGAACGTCGCCCGCTTTCGTGGGTCGTTGGCGATCAGGGCGTTTACCGCGCCAACATGCAGTCCGAGCGCGAAAGGAAGCGCGACGATCGCATTGCGGTAACTAACCTGCGTACGCCCGACGAAATTTAAATCAACTGTTTATGGATGGGGCCTGACTGCGGCGCAATAACACTACCAACCAACGCGCGCACCTCATCCTGACACCAACGACTTCGCGCCTGTTTTCAGGCCAGAATGGTGAGTAACGTATGACAGATTTGACCACGCAAGATCTCGCTCAGCCTGCATGGCAAACCCGGGATCATCTGGATGATCCAGTGATCGGCGAGTTGCGTAACCGTTTTGGGCCGGATGCCTTTACCGTTCAGTCAACCCGCACCGGCATTCCGGTGGTTTGGGTGAAACGTGAACAGTTACTGGAAATCGGGGAATTTCTGCGTAAGCTGCCGAAACCCTATGTAATGCTGTATGACCTGCACGGCATGGATGAGCGTCTGCGCACCCACCGTCAGGGCCTGCCTGCCGCTGATTATTCTGTTTTCTATCATCTGCTCTCTATTGAGCGCAATCGCGACATTATGCTCAAGGTGGCATTGTCCGAAAACGATCTGCGCCTGCCGACTTTTACCAAACTCTTCCCTAACGCCAACTGGTATGAGCGTGAAACCTGGGAGATGTTTGGCGTCACCTTTGAAGGGCACCCGCATCTGACGCGCATCATGATGCCGCCGACCTGGGAAGGCCACCCGCTGCGGAAAGATTACCCGGCGCGCGCCACCGAATTCGATCCGTTCGAGCTGACGAAGCAGAAAGAAGATCTGGAGATGGAAGCGCTGCGTTTCAAGCCGGAAGAGTGGGGCATGAAGCGCGGTACCGAAAACGAAGACTTTATGTTCCTCAACCTCGGCCCGAACCACCCGTCAGCGCACGGCGCGTTCCGTATTGTGATGCAGCTGGACGGCGAAGAGATTGTCGACTGCGTGCCTGATATCGGTTACCACCATCGCGGCGCGGAGAAAATGGGCGAGCGCCAGTCCTGGCACAGCTACATTCCTTATACCGATCGCGTGGAGTATCTCGGCGGCTGCGTCAATGAGATGCCTTACGTGCTGGCGGTAGAAAAGCTGGCGGGCATTGTGGTGCCGGATCGCGTTAACGTGATTCGCGTGATGCTGTCCGAGCTGTTCCGTATCAACAGCCATCTGCTCTATATCTCGACCTTTATTCAGGACGTCGGCGCCATGTCGCCGGTGTTCTTCGCCTTTACCGACCGCCAGAAAATCTACGATGTGGTTGAAGCGATCACCGGTTTCCGTATGCATCCGGCCTGGTTCCGTATCGGCGGCGTCGCGCACGACCTGCCGAACGGCTGGGAGCGCCTGCTGCGTGAGTTCCTCGACTGGATGCCGAAGCGTCTGAAGGAATATGAGACCGTGGCGCTGAGAAACAGCGTGCTGGTTGGACGCGCCAAAGGCGTGGCGGCTTACAGCAAAGATGAAGCGCTGGCCTGGGGCACCACCGGCGCGGGTCTGCGCGCGACCGGACTTGATTTCGACGTGCGTAAATGGCGTCCCTATTCCGGCTACGAAAACTTCGACTTTGAAATCCCGGTGGGCAGCGGCGTCAGCGACGCCTATACCCGCGTGATGCTGAAAGTGGAAGAGATGTGGCAGAGCCTGCGCATTCTGGAGCAGTGCCTGAACAACATGCCGGCCGGGCCGTTCAAAGCCGATCATCCGCTGACGACGCCGCCGCCGAAAGAGCGCACGTTGCAGCACATTGAAACGCTGATCACCCACTTCCTGCAGGTTTCCTGGGGGCCGGTGATGCCAGCCAATGAATCTTTCCAGATGATCGAAGCGACGAAGGGTATCAACAGTTACTACCTGACCAGCGACGGCAGCACCGTGAGCTATCGCACGCGTATTCGTACGCCAAGCTTCCCGCATTTGCAGCAGATCCCTTCGGTGATCCGCGGCAGCCTGGTATCCGACCTGATCGTTTACCTGGGTAGTATCGATTTTGTTATGTCAGACGTGGACCGCTAATTATGCACGATCAAAAAATTGCCATCGAAACGATCGACCCGACTGAGGTCTTTGAGCTGAGTGCGGCAGAACGCGACGCGATTGAGCATGAAAAACACCATTATGAAGATGCACGCGCAGCCTCTATCGAAGCGCTGAAGATCGTGCAGAAACAGCGCGGCTGGGTGCCGGATGGTGCCATCAATGCTATCGCCGAGGTGCTGGGCATTCCCGCCAGCGATGTGGAAGGCGTTGCCACTTTTTACAGCCAGATTTTCCGTCAGCCGGTTGGCCGCCACGTTATTCGCTATTGCGACAGCGTGGTTTGTCATATTACCGGCTATCAGGGCATTCAGGCGGCGTTAGAGCAGTCGCTGAACATCAAGCCCGGCCAGACCACGGCGGACGGTCGTTTTACCTTGCTGCCGACCTGTTGCCTCGGTAACTGCGATAAAGGCCCGACCATGATGGTGGATGAAGATACCCATGTTCACCTGACGCCGGAATCTATTTCCTCGTTACTGGAGCAGTATCAATGACAGTTAAAGAGATCATTCGTACTGCGGAAACGCATCCGCTGACCTGGCGTATGCGCGACGACAAACAGCCGGTCTGGTTTGACGAATACCGCAGCAAAAACGGCTATGCCGGCGCGGAAAAAGCGTTAAAAGGCCTGGCGCCTGACGAAATCGTCGCGCTGGTTAAAGACTCCGGTCTGAAAGGGCGCGGCGGCGCAGGCTTCTCCACCGGTTTGAAGTGGAGCCTGATGCCGAAAGATGAATCCATGAACATCCGTTACCTGCTGTGTAACGCCGATGAAATGGAGCCGGGCACCTATAAAGACCGTCTGCTGATGGAGCAAATGCCGCACCAGCTGGTGGAAGGCATGCTGATCAGCGCCTTCGCGCTGAAAGCGTATCGCGGCTATATCTTCCTGCGCGGCGAATATATTGAAGCGGCGGTGCATCTGCGCCGTGCGATCGCGGAAGCTACCGAAGCGGGCTTCCTCGGCAAAAACATTCTCGGCACCGGTTTTGATTTCGAACTGATCGTACATACCGGCGCTGGCCGCTATATCTGCGGCGAAGAGACGGCGCTGATCAACTCGCTGGAAGGCCGCCGCGCCAATCCGCGCTCCAAGCCACCGTTCCCGGCATCCGCTGGCGTCTGGGGTAAGCCGACCTGCGTAAACAATGTGGAAACCCTGTCCAACGTGCCGGCCATCCTGGCTAACGGCGTGGAGTGGTACAAAGGGCTGTCGAAGAGCGAAGACGCGGGCACCAAAATGATGGGCTTCTCCGGCCGGGTTAAAAATCCGGGCGTATGGGAGCTGCCGTTCGGCATTACGGCGCGCGAAATCCTCGAAGATTATGCGGGCGGCATGCGTGACGGACTGAAATTCAAAGCCTGGCAGCCGGGCGGTGCCGGGACCGATTTCCTGACCGGGGAGCATCTCGATCTGCCGATGGAGTTCGCCAGCATTGGTAAAGCGGGCAGCCGTCTCGGCACCGCGCTGGCGATGGTCGTCGACCACGAAATCAATATGGTTTCGCTGGTGCGCAATCTGGAAGAGTTTTTTGCCCGTGAATCCTGCGGCTGGTGTACGCCATGTCGCGATGGCCTGCCGTGGAGCGTGAAAATTCTGCGTGCGCTGGAGCAGGGCAAAGGGCAGCCGGGCGATATTGAAACGCTGCTGCAGCTCTGCCGCCAGCTGGGCCCAGGCAAAACCTTTTGCGCCCATGCACCGGGCGCGGTTGAGCCTTTACAGAGCGCGATTAAATATTTCCGTGAAGAGTTTGAAGCTGGCATTGCGCCGCAGGTGTTTGGCAACACACGAGCCATTAACGGTATCCAGCCAAACCTGCTGAAAGCGCGCTGGTAACTATAACGGATCGCTAAAGCGATCCTGTCGCGCCATAGCGCGAGAAATATAGCCAAAATTTATGTTTAACGCTCGGTTCTGCCGGGCCTTACGGAAGCATGTTCACTATGGCTACAATTCATGTAGACGGTAAAGAATATGAGGTGAATGGTGCAGACAACCTGCTACAGGCGTGTCTCTCCCTTGGCCTGGATATTCCTTATTTTTGCTGGCACCCGGCGCTGGGAAGCGTGGGCGCCTGCCGCCAGTGCGCGGTAAAGCAATATCAAAACGCTGAGGATACCCGCGGTCGCCTCGTCATGTCCTGCATGACGCCCGCCTCCGACGGCACCTTTATTTCCATTGACGATGGCGAAGCGAAAGAGTTCCGTGAAAGCGTGGTTGAGTGGCTGATGACCAACCACCCGCACGACTGCCCGGTCTGTGAAGAGGGCGGCAACTGTCATCTTCAGGATATGACGGTCATGACCGGCCACAGCTTCCGCCGCTATCGCTTCACCAAGCGTACTCACCGCAATCAGGATCTTGGGCCATTTATCTCTCACGAGATGAACCGCTGTATCGCCTGCTATCGCTGCGTGCGTTATTACAAAGATTACGCGGACGGTAAAGATCTCGGCGTCTACGGCGCGCACGACAACGTCTACTTCGGTCGCCCGGAAGATGGCACGCTGGAAAGCGAATTCTCCGGCAACCTGGTAGAAATCTGTCCGACCGGCGTCTTCACCGATAAAACCCACTCCGAACGCTATAACCGTAAATGGGATATGCAGTTCGCGCCGAGCATCTGTCAGCAGTGCAGCGTCGGCTGCAACACCAGCCCCGGTGAACGCTATGGCGAACTGCGCCGTATTGAAAACCGCTATAACGGCAGCGTAAACCACTATTTCCTCTGCGATCGCGGCCGCTTCGGCTATGGCTACGTTAACCGCAAAGATCGTCCGCGCCAGCCGATGCAGCGCCGTGGCGATAGCTGGGTGACGCTGAACGCTGAACAGGCGATGCAGGGCGCCGCAGATATTCTGCGCCAGGCGAAAAAAGTGATCGGTATCGGCTCCCCGCGCGCCAGCGTCGAAAGCAACTTTGCGCTGCGCGAGCTGGTGGGCGCGGCAAACTTCTCAACCGGCATGCCGGCAGGGGAGCAGGCGCGTCTGGAACTGATGCTGAAAGTGCTGCGCGAAGGCGGCATTCACACGCCTGCGCTGCGTGAAATTGAAAGCTACGATGCGGTGCTGGTGCTGGGCGAAGATTTGACCCAGACCGGCGCGCGCGTCGCGCTGGCGGTGCGTCAGGCGGTAAAAGGCAAAGCGCGCGAAATGGCGGCGGCGCAGAAAGTCGCCGACTGGCAGATTGCGGCGATCATGAACATCGGTCAGCACGCTAAACATCCGCTGTTTGTCACCAACGTTGATGAAACCCGTCTGGATGATATTGCAGCCTGGAGCTACCGCGCTCCGGTTGAAGATCAGGCGCGTCTTGGCTTCGCCATTGCCCATGCGCTGGATGAAAGCGCACCGGCGGTCAGCGATTTCGACAGCGCGCTGAACGGCAAACTGGATGTGATCGTGCAGGCATTAGCTGGCGCGAAAAAACCGCTGATTATCTCCGGTACGCACGCCGGCAGCGAAGCGATGATCGAAGCGGCGGCCAACGTGGCGAAAGCGCTGAAAGGGCGTGGCGCTGACGTCGGTATTACGCTGCTGGCCTCGGCGGCGAACAGCGTCGGCCTTGGCATGATGGGTGGCGCCACGCTGGAAGACGCGCTGGAGCAGCTGGAAAACGGCAGCGCTGACGCGGTAGTGATCCTGGAAAACGATCTCTATCGTCACGCGCCGAAAGCGCGGGTTGATGCCGCGCTACGCAACGCCGACAACGTTATCGTGGTCGATCATCAGCGCACCGCTACTCTGGAAAAAGCGGGGCTGATTCTGTCAGGCGCCAGCTTTGCCGAAAGCGACGGCACGCTGATTAACCAGGAAGGCCGCGCCCAGCGCTTCTTCCAGGTTTACGATCCTGCTTACTATGACAACAAAATAGTGATGCTGGAAAGCTGGCGCTGGCTGCATTCGCTGCACAGCACGCTGGAAAGCCGCCACGTTGACTGGACGCAGCTGGATCACGTGATCGATGCCGTGATTGCCGCGTTCCCGCAGCTGAAAGGCATTAAAGATGCCGCGCCGGACGCCTCCTTCCGCATTCGCGGACAGAAGCTGTCGCGCTCGCCGCATCGCTCCAGCGGTCGTACCGCCGCACGCGCCAATATCAGCGTGCATGAGCCGCGTCAGCCGCAGGATAAAGACACCATGTTTGCCTTCTCCATGGAAGGGAACAACCAGCCGAGCGCGCCGCGCTCTGAGATTCCGTTCGCCTGGGCGCCAGGCTGGAACTCACCGCAGGCGTGGAACAAATTCCAGGATGAAGTTGGCGGCCATCTGCGCAACGGCGATCCGGGCGTGCGTCTGTTTGAGGCGGCGGGCCAGCTTGACTGGTTTACGCGCGTGCCGACAGCTTTTGCCCGCAACGGCGGCTGGCGTGTGGCGCCTTACTACAACCTGTTCGGTAGCGAAGAGATGACGCAGCGCGCGCCGGTTATTCAGCAGCGCATGCCGCAGCCTGCGGTGGTGATTAACCCGGCCGACGCCGCCACGCTCGGCGTTAATGCCGGATCGGCGGTAGAGTTCAGCTGCGCCGGCGAAACGCTGCGCTTGCCAGTCCGCTTCTCCGAAGCGCTCCAGGCCGGCCTGGTGGGTCTGCCGCTCGGCATGCCGGGCGTACCGCCGTTCCTGTCGGGCGCCAACATTGACACTCTGCGGGAGGCGGCACAATGAGCTGGTTGACACCGGATGTTATCGATATTCTGCTGGGCATCCTGAAGGCGATCGTCATTCTGTTGGTGGTGGTCTCCTGCGGCGCCTTTATGAGTTTCGCCGAGCGTCGTCTGCTCGGCCTGTTCCAGAACCGCTACGGGCCTAACCGTGTCGGCTGGGGCGGCTCGCTGCAGCTGGTGGCGGATATGATCAAAATGTTCTTTAAAGAGGACTGGATCCCGCCGTTCACCGACCGTTTTATTTATACCCTGGCGCCGGTTATCGCCTTTGTCTCGCTGCTGTTAGCCTTTGCCATTGTGCCGGTCAGCCCGACCTGGAGCGTCACAGACCTGAACATCGGTCTGCTGTTCTTCCTGATGATGGCGGGCCTGGCGGTTTATGCAGTGCTGTTCGCGGGCTGGGCGAGTAACAACAAATACTCGCTGCTGGGCGCGATGCGCGCCTCGGCGCAGACGCTGAGCTACGAAGTGTTCCTCGGCCTGTCGCTGATGGGCGTGGTGGCGCAGGCGGGCTCGTTCAATATGAACGACATCGTCAACAGCCAGACGCACCTGTGGAATATCATTCCGCAGTTCTTCGGCTTCATTACTTTCTGTATTGCTGGCGTCGCGGTTTGTCACCGCCACCCGTTTGACCAGCCGGAAGCGGAGCAGGAGCTGGCGGATGGTTACCACATTGAATATTCCGGTATGAAGTTCGGTCTGTTCTTCGTCGGCGAATATGTGGCGATTACCACCGTTTCGGCGCTGATTGTGACGCTGTTCTTTGGCGGCTGGCACGGTCCATGGCTGCCGCCCTTTATCTGGTTCGCGATTAAAACGGCGTTCTTCATGATGATGTTTATTCTGATTCGTGCTGCGCTGCCGCGTCCGCGTTATGACCAGGTGATGTCGTTCGGCTGGAAAGTATGTCTGCCGTTGACGCTGTTGAACCTGCTGGCGACCGCCGCAGTGATTCTGTACAACGCGCAGTAAAGGGGTTGTAACCATGACATTAAAAGACATTATTGTCGGTTTCGGCACCCAGGTACGCAGTATCTGGTTAATGAGCCTGCATGCCTTCGCGAAGCGCGAAACCCAGATGTACCCGGAAGAGCCGGTCTATCTGCCGCCCCGTTATCGCGGACGCATCGTACTGACGCGCGATCCCGACGGCGCGGAACGTTGCGTTGCCTGTAACCTGTGCGCCGTCGCCTGTCCGGTCAGCTGCATTTCGCTGCAGAAGGCGGAAACGGTGGATGGCCGCTGGTACCCGGAGTTCTTCCGCATCAACTTTTCGCGCTGCATTTTCTGCGGCATGTGCGAAGAGGCCTGCCCGACCACCGCGATCCAGCTGACGCCGGATTTCGAACTGGGCGAGTTCAGGCGTCAGGATCTGGTGTACGAGAAAGAAGACCTGTTGATTTCAGGGCCGGGCAAATACCCGGAATACAACTTCTACCGTATGGCAGGCATGGCGATCGAAGGGAAAGACAAGGGCGAAGCGGAAAACGAAGCCAAACCCATCGACGTCAAAGGCTTGTTACCTTAAGGAGCCAGGCATGGAATTTGCGTTTTATCTTTGTGGTCTGGTGGCGGTGCTAACCACGCTTCGCGTGATTACCCACACCAACCCGGTACATGCGTTGCTGTACCTGATCGTCTCGCTGCTGTCGGTCGCCGGCGTGTTCTTCTCGCTCGGCGCTTACTTCGCCGGCGCGCTGGAGATCATCGTCTATGCGGGCGCCATTATGGTGCTGTTCGTCTTCGTGGTGATGATGCTCAACCTCGGCAAAACGGTAGAAGAGCAGGAGCGCCAGTGGCTGCAGCCTTCGCTGTGGATTGGCCCAGGCCTGGTATCGCTGCTGCTGCTGCTGGTGCTGGTCTACGCCATTATGACCGCTAACGATCAGGGCATTGACGGTACGGTTATCGATGCGAAAGCGGTTGGTATCAGCCTGTTTGGTCCTTACGTTCTGGCGGTGGAACTGGCGTCCATGCTGCTGCTGGCGGGGCTGGTGGTCGCGTTCCATATTGGACGTGAAGATCGTCACGGCGAAGTGCTGAGCAACCGCGTCAGCGATGCTGCCGAAGCAAAAACTAAGGAGGAGCGCGCATGATCCCTCTGCAACATGGACTGATTCTGGCCGCCGTGCTGTTTGTCCTCGGACTGACTTCGCTGGTGCTGCGTCGCAATCTGCTGTTTATGTTAATCGGTCTGGAAATCATGATTAACGCCGCGGCTCTGGCGTTAGTGGTGGCGGGAAGCTACTGGGGGCAGGCGGATGGTCAGGTGATGTACATCCTGGCGATCAGCCTTGCCGCAGCCGAGGCCAGCATTGGCCTGGCGCTGCTGCTGCAGCTCTACCGCCGTCGTCAAACCCTGAACATTGACACAGTGAGCGAGATGCGCGGATGAATCTTCTTTACTTAACCATACTGCTTCCGCTGATCGGCTTCTTGCTGCTGGCGTTTTCCCGCGGCCGCTGGTCAGAAAACCTGTCTGCTACCGTGGGCGTGGGCTCCATTGGTCTGGCGGCGCTGGTCACGCTCTGGGTTGGCATCGATTTCTTTGCCAACGGCAAAGCGCTGTTTACCCAGGCGCTGTGGACCTGGATGCAGGTCGGCAACTTTAACATCGGCGTTACCCTGACGCTGGACGGCCTGTCGTTCACCATGCTGTCGGTGGTGACCGGCGTTGGCTTCTTTATCCATATGTTCGCCTCCTGGTATATGCGCGGGGAAGAGGGCTATTCGCGCTTCTTCGCCTATACCAACCTGTTTATCGCCAGCATGGTGGTTCTGGTGCTGGCCGATAACCTGCTGCTGATGTACCTCGGCTGGGAAGGCGTGGGCCTCTGCTCTTATCTGCTGATTGGCTTCTATTACACCAATCCAGATAACGGCAAGGCGGCGATGAAGGCGTTTATCATTACCCGTGTCGGCGACGTATTCCTCGCGTTCGCGCTGTTCATTCTCTACAACGAGCTGGGCACGCTGAACTTCCGCGAGATGGTCGAACTGGCGCCGGCGCACTTTGCCGCTGATAACCATATGCTGCAATGGGCGACGCTGATGCTGTTGGGTGGCGCGGTCGGTAAATCCGCGCAGCTGCCGCTGCAGACCTGGCTGGCCGATGCGATGGCGGGCCCGACGCCGGTTTCCGCGCTGATCCACGCCGCAACCATGGTGACCGCGGGTGTTTACCTGATCGCCCGTACCCACGGCCTGTTCCTGATGACGCCGGAAGTGCTGCATCTGGTCGGCATCATCGGTGCGGTCACGCTGGTGCTGGCGGGCTTCGCCGCGCTGGTGCAAACCGACATCAAGCGCGTGCTGGCTTACTCAACCATGAGCCAGATCGGTTATATGTTCCTGGCGCTGGGCGTGCAGGCGTGGGATGCGGCGATTTTCCACCTGATGACCCATGCGTTCTTCAAGGCGCTGCTGTTCCTCTCATCCGGTTCGGTGATTCTGGCCTGTCATCACGAGCAGAACATTTTCAAAATGGGCGGCCTGCGTAAAAGCATTCCGCTGGTTTATGTCTGCTTCCTGGTGGGTGGCGCCGCGCTGGCCGCGCTGCCGCTGGTCACCGCTGGCTTCTACAGTAAGGATGAGATTTTGTTCGGCGCGCTGGCTAACGGTCACGTCAACCTGATGGTTGCCGGACTGGTCGGTGCTTTCCTGACCTCTGTTTACACCTTCCGCATGATCTTTATCGTCTTCCACGGCGAAGAGAAAATTCATGCGCACGCGGGCAAAGGCATTACCCATCATCTGCCGCTGATTGTGCTGCTGGTGCTGTCCACCTTTATTGGCGCGCTGATTACGCCGCCGCTGGCTGGCGTTCTGCCGGCAAGCGAACATGGCGAAGCGGGCAAAATGGGGCTGGAAATCGCATCGGGCGTGGTGGCGATTGTTGGTATCCTGATCGCCGCCTGGCTGTGGCTGGGCAAGCGTTCGCTGGTGTCCAGCGTGGCGCGCAGCGCGCCGGGCCGCTTCTTCGGCACCTGGTGGTTTGCCGCCTGGGGCTTCGACTGGCTGTATGACAAAATTTTCGTTAAGCCTTATTTGGGCATCGCCTGGCTGCTGTCGCGCGATCCGCTGAATACCCTGATGAATACGCCAGCTCTGGTTTCACGCCTGGCGAATAAAGGGCTGGTGGTCAGCGAAAATGGTTATCTGCGCTGGTATGTCGCTTCCATGAGCGTGGGTGCCGTTGTGGTGCTGGCGCTGCTGCTGGTGATGTAAGGTTAGTGAGCGGGATGCGGCTCGCCGCATCCCACCCGATAAGCTTGTGAAAAAACCTGAGGTTGGGCGTGACCGGTAATGTTTACCGGCGGCTCATGCAGGACTGGAAAAGGGACCGTAACCGCCATGTTATTACCTTGGCTAATTGTTATCCCGTTTGTCGGCGGCTTTCTGTGCTGGCTGGCTGAGCGCTTAGGCGCGAAGACGCCGCGCTGGATTGCCCTGATTACGATGGGCTTGACGCTGGCGCTTTCGCTGCAACTCTGGTTGCAGGGAGGCTATTCACTGACCCAGGCGGCGGGCATTCCGCAATGGCAGTCTGAGTTTTCTGTTCCCTGGATCCCGCGCTTCGGCATCGCTTTCCACCTTGCGCTGGATGGTCTGTCGCTGCTGATGGTGGTGCTGACCGGCCTGCTGGGCCTGATGGCGGTGCTCTGTTCCTGGAATGAGATTGAGAAGTATCAGGGCTTTTTCCACCTCAACCTGATGTGGATCCTCGGTGGCGTAATCGGTGTGTTCCTGGCCATCGATATGTTCCTGTTCTTCTTCTTCTGGGAAATGATGCTGGTGCCGATGTATTTCCTCATCGCGCTCTGGGGTCATAAGGCGTCAGACGGTAAAACCCGTATTACCGCCGCTACCAAATTCTTTATTTATACCCAGTCCTCCGGCCTGGTGATGCTGATTGCCATTCTGGGCCTGGTGTTTGTGCATTATCGTGCGACCGGCATCTGGAGCTTCAACTATGAAGTGCTGCTGCATACGCCAATGTCGCAGACGGTCGAATATCTGCTGATGCTCGGCTTCTTTATCGCCTTCGCGGTAAAAATGCCGGTGGTGCCGCTGCACGGCTGGCTGCCGGATGCGCACAGTCAGGCGCCGACCGCAGGTTCCGTGGATCTGGCCGGTATTCTGTTGAAAACCGCTGCTTACGGTCTGCTGCGCTTTAGCCTGCCGCTGTTCCCGAACGCCTCGGCGGAGTTCGCGCCGATTGCCATGTGGCTGGGGATTATAGGCATCTTCTATGGCGCCTGGATGGCCTTCTCTCAGACCGACATTAAACGTTTGATCGCCTACACCTCCATTTCCCATATGGGCTTCGTGCTGATTGCTATCTATACCGGCAACCAGCTGGCGTTCCAGGGCGCGGTGGTACAGATGATTGCACACGGTCTGTCAGCGGCGGCGCTGTTTATTCTGTGCGGTCAGCTGTACGAACGTCTGCACACGCGTGATATGCGTGAAATGGGCGGTCTGTGGTCGCGTATCAAATGGATCCCTGGTTTGTCACTGTTCTTTGCGGTCGCGAACCTCGGTATGCCGGGCACCGGTAACTTTGCCGGTGAGTTTATGATTCTGACCGGTAGCTTCCAGGTGGTGCCGACCATTATCGTTATCGCTACCTTTGGTCTGGTGTTTGCTTCCGTTTACTCGCTGATCATGATGCAGCGCGCCTATTACGGTGCGCCGAAGTCGGAGACGCCGCTGCGCGGCATGTCCGCGCGTGAATTCATTATGATCATGGTGCTGGTGGTTCTGCTGGTGCTGCTCGGTATTTATCCGCAGCCGATTCTGGACACCTCTCACGCTGCGATGAGCAACATTCAGCAGTGGTTTACCGCTTCAATTTCAACTACAAGGCCGTAATTCGCCATGACAATAACTCCTCAACAACTGATCGCGCTGCTGCCGCTGTTGATCGTCGGATTGACGGTGGTGGTTGTGATGCTGTCCATTGCGTGGCGACGCAACCATTTTGCCAATGCGACGCTGACCGTGATTGGCCTTAACCTGGCGCTGTTGTCACTCTGGTTTGTGGGCCAGGCAGGGCCGATGGACGTCACGCCGCTGCTGCGCGTGGACGGCTTCTCGATGTTCTATACCGGGCTGGTGATGCTGGCGAGCCTGGCAACCTGTACCTTTGCCTATCCCTGGCTGCAGGGCTTCAGCGATAACTGCGACGAGTTCTATCTGCTGGTGCTGATTGCCGCGCTGGGCGGCGTGGTGCTGGCCAGCGCCAACCACATGGCCTCGCTGTTTATTGGCGTTGAACTGCTGTCGCTGCCGCTGTTTGGTTTGATCGGTTACGCCTTCCGTCAAAAACGTTCGCTGGAAGCGGCGCTGAAATACACCATTCTGTCGGCTGCTGCCTCATCGTTCCTGCTGTTTGGCATTGCGCTGATTTACGCCGACGCGGGCAGCCTGAGCTTTGTCAATCTGGGCAAAAGCCTGAGCGACAGTATGCTGCATCAGCCGCTGCTGCTGGCCGGGCTGGGCATGATGATCATCGGTCTGGGCTTTAAGCTGTCGCTGGTGCCGTTCCATCTCTGGACGCCGGACGTCTATCAGGGCGCGCCTGCGCCGGTCTCGACT
>Ga0209463_1000722_pt1 | contig 23058 bp, 18 predicted proteins | sample AgamicMgSfrz_FD_187169 | JGI IMG/M metagenome (GOLD analysis project Ga0209463, IMG submission 187169) | Agave microbial communities from Guanajuato, Mexico - Mg.Sf.rz (SPAdes) (version 2) | ecosystem: Host-associated > Plants > Phyllosphere > Phylloplane/Leaf | place: Guanajuato, Mexico... | reverse complement strand
CTAAAGTAAAGTGATTTAAATCAAAGGGTATTTTCATACAGCAACAGCCTAAGGAATTTAGAGGTATGAATATGGAGTAAATCGGTAAGTCTTTCCTTAGCTGATAATATATCCACGTTCCATTCCAAGGCTCGCTAATAAATACCGAAACATAAGGTTCTAGACATACTCTAAAGTATCTACTGTTATAGGCACTATTTTTTCTTCCTTTTTAACGCTAAAGTTTGGATATAGAAATTTAAAAAGATTCATGTTTCTAAGTGCACTAATACATGCTTTTTTTGTATTCCAGTTTACGTACTTCGCTAAAAGGAAGGAGCTTTAGTAAAAGTCTTACAACAGAATAATTCTTCTATACGTATTATCCTATTAACCCATATTTTTCAAAGCTATTATAAATACCGTTTTCATCTACCGTTTCTGTAATATCATCCGCCACGCTTTTTACTTTTTCATGTGCATTTCCCATCGCTATCCCATGTTGAACAAATTGTAACATCTCTATATCGTTATAGCTGTCGCCATATGCAAAGGCATTCTCTTTCGTAATATTTAAACGTGTTAATACCTTTTCGATAGCAGTTGCCTTGTTAATACCAATAAGTGATATTTCTCCGCTATTACTGCCAAATACAGGGACAGTACTTGGAATAACAGTATACCTTGCTTCAAACTCTTTCATAACGGAATCAATTGGTGTTGTTGAATTAAGGAAGATAATTTTATTAATATCCTCCCTTATTAACTCCTCCCCTTCAATTAAAGCTTCATAAAATGGCATTATTCCCTTTTCTATTTCCTTAAGAAATTTTGGGTTATTAGCTTTCAACTTATCAATAAAACAAAAGACACTTTGTTTGCAATTTTCACTGGCGAATAATCCAATATTTGTTTCTAAATAAAAATCAATTCCCTTTTGATAGAAGAAATCTAAAATTTGCTGGGCGTCTGTTTTCTTAAATTTCTCATGAAATAATGCTTCTTTTTCCACTTCAATATAACAACCTGCGCCTCCAATTAATCCATCGAAGCCAACACTTAATATGTCATCAAATATTTCTCCTCTTGATCTACCTGTGCATAAATAGATAATATGTCCATTCTCTCTTGCTTTTCGCACGGCTAATTTAGCAGATTCCGGTATCATCCCTTTTTCATTGACTAACGTACCATCGATGTCTAAAAAAATTATTTTTTGCATCATTATACACTCCTATAATAAACAAAACTAAGTACAAAAAAATACGGTTTATTTTCAAGTTATTGATTATATTATTATTATATAAAAAAGAGGGTTTGGAAACTGGTCTGTTATAGACCAACTTAGCGGTAATAAATAAAAGTAAAATGATTTTACTGTTTTCGAAATGATAAATGTGGTTTTCTCTATTAATTCAGGGCATATATTCAAAAATTGTCACATCAAAAAGGCTCACCCTTTAACTATAGGCAAGCCATCATAGTTGAAAATTATTTGATTAACAGTTCTGCTTCCTTCAAATGTTTTCCGCTAGTATATCCTTTAACCAACCAACAAAGTTTTTACTTGCTCCGAAAATCAATTTGTTTATACACTCAGCACTCCCTGAAGTAATACATCTCATCTTATTTTCCTTTAGCACTAATTACCTAATTAAAGGAATAATGCCCCGATACTAAATATCCAATTTAAAATTCTAAGTTTCACCTATATTTCAATAGCAAACTGATCAGAAATTACCTGTTTATTTTTTCGGTTAATTAAGGTTAAATTACCTCCTTCTTCTTCAGTAAATAAATATATAAAATTAATGTTGTTACTGCACATAAAGCTGCACATAATCCTATCACAGAATAGCCGGCTTGAAGTCCTCTCAGCAGCCCTTCCTGTGAATTTACTCCAAATATTGATTTTACCCATCCGGTGACTCCACCAATTACATAATTTCCAACAACACTACCTAAGCCCATGAAAGTAACCGTTATTGTGATAACTGTGTCACTGTTATTTGGATATCTGCTCGAAATAAAAGCCATAACTGTTGGATAAATCATGGCAATTCCAATACCAGCTGCAGCAAATAAAAACGCCATGCTTTCTCCCCCAAAAACTGCCACAAAAGTACATAAGGCAGACATACCAGAGAAAATAAATAAGGATATTGTAAAACCAATTCTATCTGTTAAGGGACCAAGTATTAGCCGTGCGAGTGCAAAACATAAGAAAAAAGCAGATAGCATTCCCGATGCGGAAATCGTCTCCCATCCATATGCCTTTTCTAAAAAGTTTACGAGCCAACCTCCAACTGCCAATTCTGAAACTACACCAAAAGTAAGAACAAGAATCATCAACCAGATAACAGGGTCTCTGAGTAGACTTTTAAAAGGAATGCGTTCTTCTTGCTTAATTTCTTTCTCTGAAATAGTAGTGAAAGACATAAAAATAATTGGTATGACAGACAATAACAACATAATAAGGTACATTCCACGCCAATCTAGTGTATAACTACCTATGGTTACTTCCATTAGGCCTGTGGCTATAAGGGGAGCAACTGTTGAACTAAGGCCGTAGAAGCCATGAGACAAATTCATCATGGTTCCCGTATTTTTAATGAAGATGCGAGCACCAAGAATGGCCAACCCGATTTCTAGCATTCCATTTCCAATATACATCAAGAAATAAGAAGCAGAAAAAAGGAAGTATTGCTGTGAGAAATAAATGAAGATACCTGATATCGCCATGGATGCAAATGCAACTATGGTTGTTACTTTAATTCCCCAAATCCTTGTTAAATAAGCAGTAAATGTACAGGCTAGTAAATACCCAAGAGAATTAAGGGAAAGCAGTGTCCCAATTTGTGTTTCATTAAGCATAAACTCCACTTGTATACGTGGTATAGCAGGTCCTTTAATATTTTCCGAAAAACCAAAAATAACAAAACCTAAAAAAATGATAAAAACTTGCATGATATAAATATTTTTTGTTTTCCCCTTGCTATTTCCCATTTTGCTTTCTCCCTTTTTATAGTTTATTTATTCTTAAAGGACCAACTTAAACTTTCTAATGTGGTTGTTGCTAAGCCTTTCATATACTCATTACAGGTGTTGTTTTGAATAATAAGCTGGGGCATATGCTCTTTAGGTATATACTCCAAACACCCCATATATAGTTGATTTAATTGTTCTTCGCGAGGGAGTTCTCCGGTTATCACAAGAGTAACTGGATTAATAATTGCAATAATAGAAGTTAAAGTTTTAATGGCAATCTCTAGAAAACCCTCTTCTGTATGTAACGCTTTCAACTGCATTTCTCTAGTGACTCCGAAAGGTAAAAAGGAAACCTCTCCTCCAAATTTGGTGTTTCCCTTTAATACTAATCCGTCTACTATAAAGCTAGCTCCTGGAAAATGGTCTTTTGGAAATGTAACAATACCAAATGTTTTTGCTTCTTCATAATTTTGCAGATGATAAAATCCATAAACGGTCATGTTCATATCGTTTTCAATGGTTACCGGCAATTTATATTTCTCCTCCAAAAATGACCCTAATGATACTCCTACAAGATCCGGTACATCACAAACACCGATCACTCCACGATCTACCACTCCTGGGATACCGATACCAATTGCAAAAACAACATTGTACTCGCTTACAATTTTACTGATTAAATTATCAATCTCCTCTCTATTTATATTATTTGTTTTATGAATACCCTCGTTCATTAATTCGCCAATTAGATTTATAATATTGTAGCTAATAGATTGTTTTCCGCCTTCTGTTCTGACAAGCAGGTTTATAATGAATCCATAATTAGCATTGTATTGATATTTTAAGGCTGGGCGTCCACCGTTTGATTCATCTGGTTCTAGCTCTATAACCTCCCCAGTTTCAACTAACTCATTTAAAATGGTACCGCAAGTTGCTACACTTAAATTAGTCATTTTTGCAATTCCTGCTTTTGTACTTATTCCCTGAAGCTTTAAGACTTTTTTTACTAATTCAATATTCATTTTTTTTAATTGACTGGTATTAAAAATAAATTGATCCAATGTTTTTCCACCACTTTTTAAAATACTTTTAATAACTATTTTATAAACGGAGTATAACTTTCCATTTACCTTTTCGTCAATACTTAGTTGATGTAATAAATAGGATTATTTAGAAAAGGATTTACACATTAGTCGGAAACAAAAGGGCACTCCTGCTATAGGACTGCCTTCTTGCTTTATACTCTCTTGTATTCAAATGGACCCTTATTTGCAAAGTATTAATCTAATACAAATTAGTTAGCAAACTTGTAATCCCCCATATAACTTTTATTTTTATTAATCCACAATAATATTCATTAACCTTCTTGTGCAAAACTGCTGTGTTTATAAAAAAGCAACTGCACTTAATCGCAATTGTCTTCTTTGGCACCATTTTGACTAATCACTTCACCAAATGTTCCTTATTAATCGAATTATCAGTCTTGGGATAGACAATAAGATGTTCCAAATTACCTCAAATATAAAATCTAATAGGGTATTTTTAAAAAGACCGTCTCTTCTTCTTTTATTATTTTTCATTCTAACTCCCAATAAACGAATCTTGAATACTATTTTGATTTGGAATAATAATTCAATTCTACTTTTATTTTCAATTTCCTTCTTCAGCTAACCTGCCATTGTAGTGCCTGATGTCCATAATTATAAAAAAGTATCATCAATGCGCCATCATGTTTCACTTGAAAGTGAATCTCCAACATATGCCTCTTATTTTCGGGAATACTTAAGTGGGATGAGTTCACTTATCGTAGTTTTAATTAACTCGCCGTTTATCTCTAGAAGGACAAAACAATCTGGTGCATAGTCAGAAATCAACTCCCTACACATACCACAAGGGCTCACTACTTTAATACTTCTATCCGCTTCATCAGAATAAGGATGTCTGACTGCAACGATTGTATCAAAATCCTTTTGTCCATTTGAAATTGCACTACCGATTGCAATAGCTTCCGCACATACGGTCACTCTTCCAATATATGCTTCAATATGTACTGCCGAAATAAACTCCCCTGTTTTCGTACGAATGGCAGCTCCCACATGATGTTTATCGTCTTCGTAAAGCGTGGTTATCTTCTTTGTTGCTACTTCAACTAATTCCATATCTTGTTTAGTTGTGTTAAATGTCTTCATATAGACTCCTCTTACATTAGTTGAATTTTTGTATCAGTTTATCCTCATTTATTATACAGTGATAAAAAAAGCTGCGATACAATAAAAAATTTGATGCCTTTTTTGCACTGTCTGTAGCACTAACCTGCCGAGATTGTACATAGAACTAAAAACAATGCAATAAATCGGTAATAGGAAAAAGGTTAAAAATAGCAAAAACTTCAATCATAATAGTCACCTTTTGTCTTCCTAAGTAAAATAACAGCGTATTGATAGCTTTGTTTTTCAACCTAAAATAATATCTGTATTCCTTTATCTTTTCCGTTTTTTTAATAAAGCAAAAAAGACTGCCCATTTAGAACAGTCGAAACACTTGAGAAATACATTTTATTTTTTCCCACTAGCCGAAATCACCACAGGAATTAATAGTAAGGACATGATTCCTCCTATTAATGATAAAGTAGAATAACTTGATCCAGCTACAACCATTCCTGATAGTGCTCCACCGGCAGCTCCTGATAAGGCGATCAGAACATCAACCCTACCTTGAATTTTTGCCCGTGTGGAGGTTTCTGTCGAATCAACTATCATGGCTGTTCCACTTATTAAACCAAAATTCCATCCTAATCCAAGTAAAGAAAGAGCTATTATTATAAGAACCATTGAATCTCCTGGTGCAAAAGCAGAAATTAATCCTGCCAATAGTAGGGTAATTCCAGAAGCAATTGCCATTGTATAACGCCCTAACTTATCAACGAGAATACCTGTAATAAGGGAAGGAAGATACATGGCACCTATATGAAATCCGATAACTAGACCCACAGCTCCTAAGCCATGACCATGATGGCTCATATGAACTGGTGTCATAGTCATAATGGCTACCATTACTATCTGAGTAAGTACCATAATCGTAGCACCAACCAATATACCTCTTTTGTTGGTTGTTATATTTTCTAATACTGTTTCAACCTTCTCTTTAGATTCCTGTAAGGTGGCTTCCATGCTCCTTGCTATGATCAATGGATCTGGTCGAAGCATGACGAAAAGGGTTACCCCTGCTAAAATATAGGCTGCAGCTGCTAAAATGAATGGACCTGCAAGTGAAGGAACACCAAGTGAAACGGCAAAGTCCCCCATCACATTCACTAAATTCGGTCCTGCAACTGCACCAAATGTTGTAAAGACCATTGTAATACTTATGGCAGTCGCACGCTGTTTACTGCTGGCTAAATCGGTCCCTGCATACCGAGCTTGTAAGTTTGTTGCAGACCCTGCACCATAAATTAGCAGAGAGATAAATAATAGAATAATGCTATTTATAATAGCTGAAATGATAATCCCTATTGCTCCAAGTCCACCAATGATAAAACCAGTTGCAAGACCTGTACGACGACCATAAACTTGAGAAAGTCTTCCTACAAATAAAGCTGCTCCAGCTGAACCTAAAGTAAATAATGAGGAAGGTAAACCAGCAAAGGCATCTGTACCAAGCATTTGCTGTGCAAGTAGGGCCCCCACAGTAACTCCAGCTGCTAGCCCTGCACCACCAAAAATTTGTGAAATGCTTACAATAAATAAGGTGCGTTTGTATATAGCTTTTTGTTTTTCTGGGGAATTCATATAGCTTTGTATACTTTCTGATTGAACATCTACCACTTTTGTTAACCTACCTTTCTTCTTACTTTCTATCACCTTAGTATATTTTAAGACATCATATCACGCACAAAAAAACCACACAATAATATAATTGTATGGCAAACAATATTAGGTTATAGTGTTTAACAAATGTTTAAGAATTTTCAAACCTTGCTCCAGCTCTTCAAGTGTTTTTGGAGCACAAACAGAAATCCTCACCGCCCTATCTGGACAGCTATTTCCGACTACAAACCGATCGGCCGCGTATACTTGTACTCCTTGGTTCGCAGCTAATGTTTCAAATTCAGCACCTGTTATCTTGCCTGGTAACAGCAACCATCGAAAGATACCTGTCTTGTCACCTAGGCATGTATAATCTGATAGATATTGATCCACAATCTGGTTTCTATGTTTATTTTCTTCCCGATGACTATTTACTAAACCTTCAAATTGATTGGAAACTATCATTCGCGCTGTTAGTTCTGCTAACAAGGGAGAAACAGTAACATTAATGTTATAAAGAGCTTTTGATATAAGCTCCTTAAATTTAATCGGTACAGAGACATAGGCTAATCTTAATCCAGGAGCTAGTGATTTAGATAAACTTGCAATATAGATAACCTGTTCACGTGCAAAAGAAGCTAAAGCTGGAAGTGGTTTATTATTGAGAAGATGATACGATGCATCTTCAATAACAAACTGATTATACTTTTTGGCAATCTCAGCTATTCTTTTTCGATTTTCAACAGACATATAAGAAGCAGTTGGATTATGATAATCTGGGATTACATAAATACCTTTAATATTTTCATTTTTACATGTATCTTCCAAGTATGTTGGATTCATTTGATAGTTTTCAGCTTTTATTGGGACAATTTGTATACTAAGCATTGCTGCAACAGTTTTAAGTCCTGGATAAGTATGCTCATCCACACCTATGCGATCTCCAGGCTTACAAAGGCTAGCTAATGTAGCTGCAATTGCATTTTGCCCTCCATTTGCGAATAAAATGTGATCAACTGATGTTTCAAACCCACCTCTGCGGATTAGCTTAATAGCTGCATCCTTTTGCCAGAGGCTTTCACCTGCTCGACCGTAGCCAAACCATTTTTCATAATCTGTTTCTTGCAGCATACTCTTCAGTTGGAGTAGAAGTGGCTCGTAAGAAACATTATCTGGTAGTGTTGCTCCCATTTCAATTAAATGTTTCGGTGTCATATCTTCAAGCAAATAGGCATTTGATAGAGCATCATACGATACAAATGTACCACTTCCAACTGATGCACTTAAAAAACCCTTTAACTCACACACTTTAAAAGCCTTAGATATAGTGCTTAAGTTTACATCTAGATAATCAGCAAGTTCTCGTTGTGGTGGAAGTTTCGTTCCGGGTAATAGAGATCCATTTATTATATCTTGTTCCAATTGCTTTGCTATCGCTTGGTAAATAGGTTTTTCCTTTTTATCCAGCGACGGCTTCCAACTCATGGGATAGTTTTCAAAGGAATTAATTGGCATGATATTATACGCACCTTTTTTTAGATAATTATAAGTTTATGCTGATTATAAAGGCAATCGTATTTTTGTTTAACTTCATTTTCCAACTCAATTCAGTAGTTGCGGCTTTCGGAATAAATTCGTAAACTAAACTGCTGTGTTTGTCACACAACAAAGACGCTCCCTTTATCCGATAATTTTATTTAATGTAATTTTAATTCCTTTAGAGTATTCATCTTCTGATATATTAGGGAAAGCATTTTTAGCTTCTAGCGTTGCATTTTTAAGTAAATATCCATGCTCCACAGCTTGTAACATTTTAATATCGTTACCACTATCTCCAAATGCAATAGCTTTTTCAGGACCTATATTGTATTTTTCCAACATAAATCTCACAATTTCATCTTTTCCAGTACCTATTGGTATAAAGTCTACGTCATAGCTATCCGCGGGATCACCAGCTAGAGGATTACAACGATTTATATTTACAGAAACCCCATATTCCTTACAAATTGATTCAATTGCTAACAAGTTATTTTTGTCATTTATTTCATTTTGCTCTTGGTAATAATAATTAAGCTTATAACGAGAAATGCCTAATTGAGTTTGTGAGTTTAAAGGAATATTATTATTCTCGTGTAGCTGTTTAACCAGTCTTTCAATTTTCACTTTGCTAAAATCTTGATTTAATCGGCTATTCCAGTTAGAATCTTGTTCACCAAAGTTATGTTCTGAAAAATAAGTTATTTCCGTCCCAAGGGCACTTGCTATAAAATGAGGGAAAAACCTAAATCTACCTCTTTTCATCTTATCGAGTATAGATTCTATGCTGCTACCAGTAACCCAGCCGATTAGTATGTCTGCACTTTTACTTTTTTGTTCTAAATAATCTTCTAGCTCATAAATATCCTGTTGCTTTTTATTATCAATCTTATGAGGAAAGTAAGTTTCATCAAAGTCACAAAATATAATATATTTTGGTTGTTCAACATGTGAAAGAGTTTTATACTCCAACTTCTTGTTTAAGAACATTAAACAATCCCTCCATAACTCTATCTTGTTCTTCTAAAGCAAATCATGGATACAACGGCAAATGTAATACCTGGCTAATGACCCATTTCTATGTTAATCAATTGAATTTTACTGTACGTATCCTTTAATTGAGTTATCTTCTTCTGTTTTAATCTCATTTGGAAAAGATACCCTACAAGATCTTCTTTCAATTAACCCTCTACTTTGCAATTCTCCTAATTAAGTAATATATCTATCTGCCAGGAAAATTTCATAAATTTATCGAATGAAAGAACTAAATTCGTTATAAGCCTCCTGCTTTTCCACATACACCAAAATTCTTATATGAAATAATGCTTGGTGCAGTTATCTCAGCATACTTACCTAAGTTGTAAATCCTATTCCTTTACATGCATCTTCGATTACTATCAGATTTTATCGGTTGGCTATATCACGTATATCCTACATTTCTGAATGCTTTCCATATAAATGAACCGGCAAAATAAATTTTCTTTTAGTGGTTACCGCTTCTTCAATTCTGTTTGGATATATGCAAAATGTGTTTGGATTAATATCTACGTATACAGGAACAACATCCAAAGCTAAAAGTGCCCTTTCCGTGCAGCAAAGCTATTAGCAGGCATTATAAATCTCCTCCTTCCTTTCTAACCTAAAGCTAATTCACCTATCATAAGTGCATCAGTTCCGCTACTAGTTGCAATCATGTACCTTTTCTGTAAATATATAGATAAAGCATTTCGAATTTCTCTTGATATGAACCGCTGGTGAGATTCCCAGTTTGCAAAACTATAACTAAAGACTTTAGAATATCTTCTACTTCATTATTTGTTATTAGTCTATCAACTGGCATAAAAGGTACTTCATTTACTTTGGTGTTCTTTTCTTAATAATTGTTTCCACTGCTCATTAACAATACTGTCTTCTAAAAATATTCATGAACGTTAACTTTAAAATAATTTAACAGCAACATGTTATCTGTACTTTCACCTGATACTTAATCATTTTTACAAGTAGTACCTTCACTAATAAATTTATGGGAATTCATCACAATTTCATCTTAGTTTCTGAAATCGATAACATGTCAACAATTTTTTAAAGGATGATAATATATGCCTACAATAGGTGAAATAGCTAGGTTATGTAATGTATCAAAAACCACTGTCTCTCGTGTTTTGAATAATCACCCCTACGTGTCTAAAGAAAAAAGAGAAATGATTTTAAAAGTTATCAACGAAATGGACTATACTCCTAATTCAATAGCTCGACAGTTCAGGAAAAACGAAACTCGAACCATAGCCTTATCGGTTCCCAGTATCGACCATCCCTTTTTTGCACAATTAATAAAAGGTGTTTCCCTTCAGGCATTATCTAATAATTATAAAGTAGTTGTTTTTCAAACATTTTATAACCAGACTACAGAACTGGAATTGCTAGAATTATTGAAGCATAAAGAAGTAGATGGGGTTATTCTAGGAGCTTTAGAAAACAATTGGTGTAAAATAGAACCATTTTTAAAATATGGACCTATCTTGTTATGCAATGAGTTTCACCATTCGGCTGATATACCCATCATTGGATATAATGAATTTGAAGCAACTTATAAAGCTATAGAACATTTAATTGAAATGGGGCATAGTAAGATTGGCTTTTGCTATGACACACCTTCTAGTGAAGCTCAATGCCAAAGAAAAGATGGATACATAAAAGCTTTAGATGATTACAATCTACCTCATTACAAAGATTGGATATTTGGCGGCGTATTTAATATTGAGGATGGTTTCCATCTATTTGAACAGATTAATAACTTAAAAGATAGTCCAACTGCTATCTTTACTGGTAATGATCAAGTTGCAGCTGGACTTATAAAAAGAGCATCTACCTCAGGTTTTAATGTTCCCAAAGACTTGGCTGTAATTGGATTTGACAATCAATTGATTTGCCAAGTAATTACTCCAACTATAACTACAATTGATATCCCGATAATTGAATTAGGTGAAAAAGCATTTTTGAAATTAAGCGATTGCTTATTAGGAAATGTTAGTTTAAGGAGGGAAGTTATTAGATTACCTACTAATCTTATCATTCGAGAGTCAACATAATATAATTTTCATGCATTGAGTGATTTCTTCCTTAGGAGTATTTCTTTAGATGATAAAATTACAACAAATGCTAAATAAAAATAGGAGAAAATGCTTTATGAATATATTAGTTTTAGGTGCAACCGGACGAGTTGGAAGTCATATTGTTACCTATGCACTAAATGACAAACATAATGTAACAGTATTAGTTCGCACACCAGAGAAAATTCACATAAAAAATAAAAACTTAACTATTATTCGAGGAAATGTTTTAAATAAGGATGATATAGTACGTGCAATACGTGGGAATGATATTGTTATTAGTGCACTAAATACTGAAGGCACAACTACTCTTTCAGAAAGTATGCCACTTATTATCAAAGCAATGGAAAACGAAGGAATAAAACGAGTAATAACTGTAGGGACTGCAGGTATCCTACAAAGTAGAATCACGCCGAGTCTTCTTCGATATCAATCAAGTGAATCTAAACAAAAATCAAATCGAGCAGCGAAAGAACATCACAAAGTTTACGAAAAACTCAAACAATCATCCCTTGAATGGACAATCGTCTGCCCTACTTACTTACCTGAGGGAGAGAGAGTAGATAAATACCGAATAAACCGAGATTATTTGCCAGAAGGTGGAGTTAAAATATCCGTATCAGATACAGCAGAATTTACTTTTAAACAGATAAGAAAAAGGGATTATATAAAAGAAAGAGTTGGTATCGCCTACTAACTATATTTTATACTACATTCCTATTGGATTAATCTTTGGTGCTAATGGTTGCGGTAAAGAACCTATCTCTTGCAAAGGTTCTTTTTTCACTTTATGTAAAAATACACATAAACAAATCTACGACGTTAGTACCGAAGATGATCATATCCTTCCCTTAGAAAAAAGCTCACAAAAATTCATTTAACTTTAAACCTTAAAAACCATTCTCACTGTTTTTAAAATATGGCCATTAAAATTCTCATCCAATTCATTAACAGTGGTAAACCCTTTTGCCTTGTAGAAATTTCTTCCGACAATATTGTCTTTTTCGACATTAATAAAGATCTCCTTTACCCCTGCCAATATTGAAATACCCTCTTGTAACAAAGAACTTCCTATTCCTTTTCCTTGATATGGAGCCAGTAAATAAATTGCTGCTAACTCAGATATTCCATCACTATTTACTTTTGTAAAATTTGCAAAACCTATAACTTTCTCATCATATTTAGCAACCAGCACAATAGAATTTTGGTAACGCCGTAACATCATTTCATCACTATATGCTGTTTTTAAGAAGCTGTCTTGAATTTCCTGTGGAATAATCCCTTCGTATGTACTGTTCCAGCTATTCTTTGCAACCGATTGAACTTGTTTTATATCTCCATGCGTCATTCTATGTACACTATAGTTCATTTTAAAATATACCCAGCCTTTTCTTTTTAGAATATTTTAACATTTGAAGTCATATTACAAAAGAATAGATTTTCCTATTCACTATCCTGCCAAGTTAGTCACAGTAAAGGGCATTCAATTTTTTGCTTGAAAAACTAACCTGTATCATTTAACTGTTTAAAAAACTTTTCCGTTTTTTCATTCTGTAAAAGGACGTTATTTAAGGCTTCATAATTTTAAAACATGACCCCTTCCTTCAATAGAAATTAAGTCTGCCTGATTACACTGGCCACCTTAAGATTACAGAAATATTCAATTTGGTCCATATTAAATTTTTTATTCTAAGTTCCATGAAGATAGATACCAGTTGCCATTTGGCAACTGGTACCTTTGAATAAGTACTCGTTAAATAATATGTATCACAATCCTTGTTTTGAGGCTGTTTCCCGAGCAGATAGAAATTCTTCTATTGTTCAATAATATAGGCTTATATATTTCCTAATAAAGAATGCCTTCCTTGTTAGCTCTTAAAGAATCGAAATAAATAAGAGCATCCATCCTACCTGGATCGATGCTCTTATTTTTAAGTGTATTTCTCATAAACTATTCATTTTCCATTTCTGTCTTATGGAATCACTGCCAATGGGCTGCTGTTTAGCAACTTGAGTAGCTATATTTTTATAGTTTTGGTCCTGAAAGATGCGCCTCAAATAAGTCTATAATTTCTAAGAATCTTTCTGCTTCCCTAAATGTATGGTCAGCTAATAGTGGGTGAATATTGCTTTTTATTCGGCAAGCTTCAATTAAATCTCTTGCTGTCTTCTTAAAGTCCCTTAATGAAGCAACTGATACTCTATTTTGATCCAAGAATTGGTCCAAAATTGGCACCGTCTCAGATTGTGGCCTCATGGAATCCAAATCAATTGCCTGGAATACCAATTGGTCAAAATCATGGCTAAACTCATTCGCTTGTTGTACTAGTTTTCTTTCGGAAGGGTCTAAAAGATGTCCGATAAACTTAGCATGGTCAGCCATAATCTTCAAAAAGAATACATTTTCTTGAATAATCTTATCAGGCTGGGGGGCAAGCTTACCTTCATTAAGTTCTTTTAGTCTATTTGCAAAATAAGCAGCTTCCCTACTTACATGGTCCACCAATAATGGAAAGTTATTTGTACGGATTTCACATCTTAAAGTTAGCCCTAAAACTTTTCTCTTGTAGCCCCATATGTCAACAGCGGCTTGGTAAACCTCACTGTTAAAAGCTTGAATTTGACGAATATCCGTGTTTACAGTATACCTTGCAAGCTTTTCCTCAATTCGCTCAAAAAGAGTAATAAATTGTTGAGCTTCCGCTACCAATTGTTGTTGTTCGTAAGTAAATCCCAGGCTTAAAAACAAAGCATGTTCTTTCATGATTCTTGACCAAAACTGTATTTCGTCCAATGACCTAGCAACAATTGGATTAGTCATTGTACCACCCCTTTTATAGACTTTATTCCATAATATGTACGTATATTTGTCCCTATTCTTTGTTTTACTTATTAAACTATATCGCTATGCTCGGTTCTATAAGAAAGGTACTTCATTAATCACAGGAAAGCTGCCAAAGTAGTTATTAAAAAAGATAATATAAACATCCCTAACGGTTTACATAAATTAATATGAAACGGAAAAAATATAGTATTAACTTTTAGGATGTGAATTTTAGAATGGCATTTGAAAGAGGTCTTTCTCAATCAGAAAAGGCATATAACCAGTTAAATGAGGTTAGTACAATATTTGCAAATATAGTAAGAGAAGAATTTCTCTCTACATGGCAATGGTGGTTTGGTATTGCCCTATTTATTGTTCCATGGGTGCTTTGGTTTAAATTCAGGAAAAAAGATAGCACAGGACGTCTTCTTTTAGCTGGAATATTAACTATCCTACTGTCACTAACAATAGATCTAGTTGCCTTATCTTTAGGGATTTGGTCATACCCAATGATAATTATCCCTCTCGCTCCATTTCTATTTTTACCTTATCACTTCTCTTTAGCACCTGTTGCAATCATGTTTGCTCTACAAATAAAACCAACAATGAATAATTATCTAAAAGCAATTATATTCTCTGCAATTGCCGCTTTTGGAGGAATGAATTTTTTTAATGCTATTGATTTTTATAACCCTAAGGGATGGTCCACTTTATATGATTTTATAATCTACTTAATCCTATACTTTTCAGCATATTATGTTACAAAGATTGAGAGCTATAATAAATTAGATAATGAAAAATAACAGCTGAAATATAAATAATACCGTTTTCTAATTAAAGAATAAGCTTATTTTGTTTCCTCTTAATGCCTATCATCCTTTCTTTTGTATTAGCATTTGAAATGATAAACAAAACAATATTGTTATAATCAATCTCAGATGAATATTATTTTCATTGGATCTATATTTATGTTACGTTCATCTACAGATTTAATAATAAAAGAAGGCTTAAACGTTACTGGTTTTATTCCCTTTGTATGCATAAGGTTGTTAGACCCGCTAAAATCTAAAGCATACACATATATCCGCTTCCGATATTCCTTACCTAATGACAATGTTTCTAGACTAATCTCATTGTTTTATTAATGAAATAGTTTTTCGCTAAACTATATTTTCCCCCTATCCAGGTGCTCCTATTTCTTTTTAAATAGTTGATTCTCTATGGTATTGATCATTTATTAGTAAAAAACAGGTATTTTCCTAACAAAAAAATGATTGACACTATATAAAATTTAACAAAGAATGATATGGTAGGAAAATCCACATAATAACTATTCATACATAATGAACAAAAGGGTGATTAAGTCATTGAGAAACATATTTACTATTTACAAAAATGATTGGATTCGGATTTTCCGGACTCCTGTTGCTTTATTTTTAATCGTAGCATTAATGATACTGCCTTCGCTCTATGCTTGGTTTAATTTGAAAGCCTCGTGGGACCCATATTCCAACACAAGCGGAATTAAAATTGCTATAACAAACGTGGACGAAGGTGCTGTCATTCGTGATAAGGAAGTTCATATTGGGGATGAAATTGTTTCTACCTTAAAAAAGAATGATAAGCTAGGCTGGACATTTGTCAGCAAAAAGGACGCAGATGAAGGGGTAAAAAAAGGCACTTATTATGCAAGTCTGTATATACCGAAGGACTTCTCAGAGAAGATAGGTACAGTTTTAGAGGATGAACAGGTAAAACCAGAAATTGAGTACACCGTCAACGAAAAATTGAACGCCATTGCACCAAAAATGACTTCGAGCGGTGCTTCTACCATTGTACAATCTGTAAAGGAAAGCTTCGTGGAAACAGTGAGCGAATCTGTTCTGACTATCTTTAATGATGCGGGAATTAAACTAGAAGAAGAGCTACCTACTATTCGAAATATCGAAAGTAAAATATTTACATTAGAGGGTGATATCCCTCAAATAGATGCTCTATCTGAAAAGATCCTAAATTTAGAGGAAAAAATACCCGAAATAGATAAACAAGCACAAAAGCTCCTATCTTTAGAAGCAGCCATTCCGGAATTAAATGCTGCATCGGAAAATATCCTTCTCTTAGAGGAAAAGCTACCTGAACTGAAGAAGGTAGGCGAAGGTATTCTTCTACTTCAGGAAAAAGCACCTGAAATCGAACAAGTTGCATTAAAGGTAACTGAATTAGAAACTCATTTTTCTGAAATAAGTGATACAGTTGCAAAAGCCGTTGCTAATGTTGAAAAAATGCAAGATTTTATTACAACTGCAAGTGGATCATTAGAAGAAATTGAACAAGGTATCAATAATGGACAGCAGATAGCAGAAGTTTTCCCTGATTTTATGGAAAAAAATAAAGAAGCATTTGATACAATAGGACCGGTTTATAAACAAAACCTTCTTTTATATCAAAATACAGCGGATGCTGTACATCAGTATGCGACTTTAGTTAAAAATGGCACTCTTTCTAACCAAGAAATAACGGAAAAAGCATCAGTATTAGAAACACAAGTACAAACAAGTATAGACAGTCTCAATCGTTCCATTACTTTATTTACTACGCTAAACACTACTACAAATAATGGACAGGCATCCTTGCAACAAGAAATAACAGACTTGCAAACTTTGCAAACAAATTTTAAAAAAGAAAAAGAGTTACTTGGTAATATTCCAGTCAATAAAGAAGCAACTGAGTTAATGACATTGTCTCAAGAAGCTATTAATCTTAGCAGTACAATGCTTAACCGTTATGATACGCAAACGGCACCTGGCATAAATAATGCACTAGATGCACTGAAAGATGCGGCACAAAATGCTGGGGAAGATTTAAAAACTGCTCAAGAGAACTTACCAAAACTAAAAGAAATTCTAGGTACGACAAAGGATTCTCTTACTCTTGCACAGGATAATTTAGCTACACTTCAAAACAATCTCCCAACAATTGAGGAAGAGATTCAAGAAGCTTCTAGCATTATTCAAGACAATATTGATGATGTTTTAAAAGGGATAGATAAAGCGGCGGACTTCTATACAGATACATTTCCATCCTTAGAAGAGAAAGTCCATAGAGCAGCAGATTTTGTGCGTAATGACCTTCCTGAGGCAGAAAAGCAACTATCTAAGGTTGCATCCATCATTAGAAATGATCTGCCTGGATTAGAAGAATCGGTTCATAAGGTAGCAGGTTTAGTACGCGATGAATTACCGAGCCTTAAGAAATCCTTAATTAGTACAGCAGATTCCATTCGTGATTTTGAGGATAATTATGATCTAGGTGAAATTATATCTCTGTTAAAAAATGATATAAATGAAGAAAGTGATTTTATGGCAAATCCAGTTGTTTTAGATGAACATTCCTTGTTCCCAATACCTAATTATGGGTCTGCCAACTCTCCATTCTATACAACATTAAGTTTATGGGTTGGAGGATTATTACTGATTTCCTTGCTGCGTGTAGATGTAAGAGATCCAGAAGGAATTTATACTTCTAATCAAATCTATTTTGGTAGAGGATTAACTTTTCTAACGATTGGATTTTTCCAAAGCCTGATTGTTACTTTAGGAGATATATTCATCCTAAAAGCCTATGTAGCAGACCCAGTCGCTTTTATACTGTTTAGTATGCTGATCAGTATGGTTTTCATGACAATAGTTTATACGTTAGTTTCTGTTTTTGGTAATATCGGTAAAGGAGTCGCCATCATCTTCCTAGTATTACAATTATCAGGCGCAGGTGGAACATTCCCGATACAAGTTGCTCCGCCATTCTTCCAGGCCATAAATCCATTCTTACCATTTACGTATGCAATCAACTTATTACGTGAAACAGTTGGCGGAATGGTAAATGAAACAGTATATCATGCAGTTAGCATGTTGCTCCTATTTGGAGCTATTGCTATAATAACAGCCATTTTCCTAAAAAAACCACTGGCGAATGCCACGAAAAAAACAGCTGAAAAAGCTAGATCAAGCGAAATAATTCACTAATTTTAAAATGAAAAAAGTTTTAATTTATACCTGTAGTAGAGACACTTTTTAAATAGTGTTTCACCTACAGGTTTCTTTAGGCTAATAATGTTCCTCTTCTTCTGTTAACGAGCTTGGCGTGTAGATAGCCACTGAAAATATGAAACCTATATTTTTCGTTATTAATTACACGTAGAAAAACGGAGCTCCATGTTTGAGGCTCATCATTACAGTAAACTATATTTTTAATTTGATTTGGCTCTTACACCAAAATAGTTGGTACAAACAACACCAATGATTATAATAATTGATCCAACTATGTGGTAATAATGAAATTCCTCTTTTAAAAATAGGACACCTGCTAAAATGGTAATGAGTGTAGCAAAATTACTGAAAACACTCATTTTTGATGCGTCTATTTTTGATAAAGCATAGTTGGAAAGATAGGACGTTACTAAAGACGACAGGATACCTAAATATAAAATGGCAAGAACAAAATCCAAATGTCCAAAAGGCTCCATAAATCGTTGGACTGTTCCATCTATTATATGATTTGTCAGTGCCAGTCCATTAAAGGCTATAAACCCAAATGTGGTCATAAAATATGTAATAGTGAATATCGAATAGCGTTGTGTTAACTTTCTGGCAAATACGTTGTATAGGGAGGCGGTAAATGCTGAAAGTAAAATTAGACCTGTGCCAAGGAAACTTGTATTTGTGCTCCCTGCCCCGTTCATATACATAATATATATCACACCGAGTACAGATAAAACTATTGCTATTTTTTGACTATGTGTAGATGTTTCCTTTAAAATGATATTTGCAAAAATTAATGTAAAAATTGGTATTGTAGCTTGGATAATACCAGCTTCCGATGATGATGTATGCACTAAACCAAATACTTGAAAAGCAAAGAAGAGTGTCGGGTATAAGATAGCTAACAAAGCAATCCGCAATGCATCTTTTTTGGTTATTTTGATCGATTCTTTTCTCAACACCAACAAGACTGTGGCAACTATCCATGCGATGGTAAACCGATGAGCCAATGTATCTAACGGTGTGGTAACCGTTAATGTTACCTTAACAAACATAAATGACAATCCGATAATGATTGCATAAATCGTTGCTGCGATATATGCATATTTTTTTCCAATCATTTCGATTACCCCCATAAATTGTTCCGGCCGGTACCATTATCATAAGAGATAATAATAACTATTACGATATAAAAATTACACATCTGTACCGATACAGATGTGTAAGGAGGTTTATGATGCTTAAATATGAATCCATCTATCAATTACTGCTAATGCAAATTCAGTCTGGTATATTTCCGACCGGTGCAAAGTTACCATCCATTCGGAATTTAACACAGCAATACGATTGTAGTAAAAGTACGGCATTGACAGCTTTAAAAAAGTTGGAGGAACAACATATTATTTATGCACAACCGAGAAGTGGTTATTATGTGGTAGATAATCATGTGTTCAAATCCCCAACATCAACTGACATAATTGATTTTGCAAGTTCATCTCCTACTTGGCATGCATTTCCTTATAAAGAATTTCAGCACTGCATAAACAAAGCAATTGACACCTATCAAGAAGAATTGTTTCGCTATGGAACGGCAAAAGGTTGGCCACCATTGATAGCAGAAGCAAAAAAATTGTTAGAAACCTACCAAGTTTTTACACAAAATGAACAGATTTTCATTACTACAGGTGTTCAACAGGCTCTTTCCTTATTAAGTATAATGCCCTTTCCAAACAATCGTTCAACCATTCTAGTTGAACAACCTAGCTATCATTTATATATGGATCTGCTGAAAACCTTTCAGCTTCCAGCAATAGGTATTCAACGTACTGCCAAAGGTATTGATCTTGCTCAACTGGAACAAATATTTCTGGAAGAAGATATTAAATTTTTTTATACGATGCCACGCTTCCATAATCCTTTAGGATCTTCATACGGAAAAAAAGAAAAAGACGCTATTTTACAATTAGCGGAGCAATATAATGTATATATTTTAGAAGATGATTATTTAGCTGATTTTGAAAACAACCCGAAGAACGATCCTCTATTTACGGATGATTACCATAATAAAGTTATTTATTTAAAAAGTTTTTCAAAGATACTGTTTCCTGGGTTAAGAGTTGGATTGGCGGTTCTTCCTCCTTCACTTATTGATATTTTCCAAAGATTTAAAATGACAACGGATATTGACAGCTCTATGATCTCACAAGCCGCCTTATATCTTTATTTAAAAAATGGTATGTATGAACATAATAAAACAAAAGTCAGTGATATTTACCAGGCACGTGCGAAAGTTCTGTATCAATCCATACAAGATCATTTATCTATGTACGAATCATCAGCAGAAATAGTCATGCATAGTCATATTTTGTTGCCAAAGCGTGTGAATTTAACATCATTTGTTTACCAATTACATGAAGAAGGTATCTATCTAGATTCGGTTGAAAGAAATTATTTAGACGACTTTTACAATGAACGGATACTGAAGTTGAATGTTTCAAATATTTTTGTCAATCAAATTGACGAAGGAATTAGAAAAATTGCCAGTGCATTAAAAAATCCCCAAAACTACTTTCTGTAACAGCAATCGAACATGACAACCTATTTTTGTGTGAATTCAAACAGGGTGAAGGAACTCGACTATCCCCCTCACCCTTTAAACTGATATATACTACTTTAACATTTCACTTCTGAATTTCATCTAATTTTCTATACAGCTGATTGTAGTTTGCTAATATATCTTGATCTACTACTTTCTTACCAGTATGAAAGTATATAGTCTCCCTTGAATTATCTTTTTTCCTTCGATTGGAGTATCCTATTACATTTTTCGCAGACCCAATACTTCTTGAGATAATTTTAATTTGATCGGGAAGAGTGTCTTCAAAATATGAAAAATGTGTGAAGCCTACCACAATTGTGTCATACCGTTCTAAATATAAGGTGATAAGGGTATCCTTCATTTAAAGTGATATACTATACAAAGTTTTCAGCAAAGTATTCTAAGCCTGTCAAAGCAATACTTTGCAACCATTTCATTGTTTTCTATACTTTAATTTCTCTAAATAATTTCCTCTCCATCTTCCACACTAACTATTACCTTTCCCTTAGCATGACCTTCACCAAGATAACGTATAGCTTCTTTCACTTGATTTAGCTTATACCGTCTATCAATTACAGGTACTAGCTTACCTGCAACAAAAAGCTCTTTTAAAATATCTTGATCCTTCTTATTTGGTTTATGAACAAGGATATTCATCTTCTTTTTTTCCGTTTTTGAAATCAAAGGTCCTAAACATAATAATTGCATGATTAGAGACAGGGAACCTCCAACCATAACATATGTCCCGTTAGTGTTTAAGACACGCTTATAATCGTAGATTGACCGTGTTCCAACAACATCGAGTATTAAATCATAAGACTTTTTCTTTTGGGTAAAATCCTCTTTAGTATAGTCAATGACATAATCTGCTCCATATGCCCTTAACATATCCAGCTTTTCTGCGCTGTCCACACAGGTTACTTCAGCACCGTGTAATTTTGCAATTTGCAATGCAAATGTACCGACACCTCCACCGGCACCATTTAGTAAAACTGTTTCCCCCTCCGTAATCTGGCCTTTTTTTCGTAGACCTTGTAAGGCGAGAACAGCAGCTTGAGGAATGGCCGCCGCTTGATCAAATGTCATACTAGCTGGTTTTGAGGACAATGCATCTTCATGTACACAAACATACTCTGAAAACCCGCCCCAACCACACCAGGATATATCTCCAAACACTTCATCACCTGGCATTAGATGTGTTACGTTACTGCCAATAGCTTCTACCCTACCGGATATGTCCGCTCCTAAAATACTGTATTTTGGTTTTAAAAGTCCACCCATACGAGTTAAGAACGGTTTACCTCTTACAAGATCCCAGTCCCATGAATTTACAGAAGCTGCATGGACTTTTACCAGTACTTCCTTATCCTTAGGAGCAGGAATTATTATTTCTTTTAGCTTAAGGACATCTGTCGTTCCATATTCTTCATATATTATCGCCTTCATGAAAAATTCTCCTTTTTAAAAGCTGTTTTGGATATGATTATCTCTATAAAGCCTTAACAGAGTGTATGTACATGAAGTTTAAAATATATGACTTATTAAAGACAAATTTCACTTTTAGTTTGTTAATTCCTTCTTTAACTTAGGTGATTAGTTGCTAAATAAGAATAACAGATTTTTAAAAAGTTCATACTTACTATAAAACAAAGAAAAAGCCGCAAATATGCAGCTTTATGGATTTTTATTATATAAATTCCGCCATTTATTGAGTAAACTCCAGCGATCATTATTTAGTAAGTACATAAAAAAATCAGTGATCCATTTAGGTATAAGCGCTACAGCCAAATATCCCCAAAAAAGCAATAAAAAATTCTCTTTTCCACCAAAGCGAAACAAACCTAATCCCACCAATAAAGGCTTTATAAAAAAGGCAAAAGTTATACAAAGAAATAACATCCATATATAATAGTTCTTCCCTTTATTAAGGATATATTGATAGAGAAGAATAAAAGTAACAGGAACAAATGAGGAATCAAGTGCAACACTTGCTGGTAATGCAGGCAGTATCTTATAAGGATATATCCATAATCCTTTTACGACTCCAAATGAGTCAATAATAGCAAAAAATATATGTATACCATAACCGTAAAAACCAAGTTGGAAGACCTTTTTCCGGTCTATAAAAAGAATTAAAACAACGAGTGGAAGTAAGAACATTGCTAATACGACCCAAAAT
>Ga0209463_1000720_pt1 | contig 23128 bp, 18 predicted proteins | sample AgamicMgSfrz_FD_187169 | JGI IMG/M metagenome (GOLD analysis project Ga0209463, IMG submission 187169) | Agave microbial communities from Guanajuato, Mexico - Mg.Sf.rz (SPAdes) (version 2) | ecosystem: Host-associated > Plants > Phyllosphere > Phylloplane/Leaf | place: Guanajuato, Mexico... | reverse complement strand
AAGGCGATCAGAAAGAGCACGCCGGCGCCTATCGTCATCTGCTGACCGGCGTTTCCTATATGTTGCCGATGGTGGTGGCGGGCGGCCTGTCGATTGCGCTCTCCTTTGCGTTTGGTATTACCGCTTTTAAAGAGCAGGGCACGCTGGCGGCGGCGCTGATGCAGATTGGCGGCGGCACCGCGTTTGCGTTAATGGTACCGGTGCTGGCGGGTTTTATCGCGTTCTCTATCGCTGACCGTCCGGGCCTGACGCCGGGTTTGATTGGCGGTATGTTGGCCAGTTCGATTAACGCCGGTTTCCTCGGCGGGATTATCGCCGGTTTCATTGCCGGTTACGCTGCGAAGTTCCTTAGCAGCAAGGTGAAACTGCCGCAAAGTATGGAAGCGCTGAAGCCGATATTGATCATTCCGCTGGTGGCGAGCCTGATCACCGGTCTGCTGATGATTTATGTGGTGGGTACGCCGGTCGCGAAGATCATGGAAGGCCTGACGCACTGGCTGGGCAATATGGGTACGGCGAATGCGGTACTGCTGGGCGCGATCCTGGGCGGCATGATGTGCGCCGATATGGGCGGTCCGATTAACAAAGTCGCCTATGCGTTTGGCGTCGGCCTGCTCAGTTCGCAAACCTATGCGCCAATGGCGGCGATTATGGCTGCCGGGATGGTACCGCCGCTGGCAATGGGCGTGGCCACGCTGCTGGCGCGTCGGAAATTTAACAAAGGACAGCAGGAAGGCGGCAAAGCGGCGCTGGTGCTGGGGCTGTGCTTTATTTCCGAAGGAGCGATTCCGTTCGCGGCCCGCGATCCGATGCGCGTGCTGCCTTGCTGCATCGTTGGCGGCGCGGTTACGGGTGCCATCTCTATGATGGTCGGCGCGAAACTGATGGCGCCGCACGGCGGTCTGTTTGTGTTGCTGATCCCAGGCGCAATTACGCCGGTGCTGGGCTACCTGCTGGCGATTGCCGTGGGTACGCTGTTGGCCGGCGTGGCTTATGCGGTGCTGAAGCGTCCTGAGACGGAGCTGGCGAAAGCCTGATTAACCGGTTCATATCGTTAAAAAGCCAGCCCGCGAGCTTAATGCCTGTCAGTTAAGCATGTTAATGAATACAAATTCACTATTATGCCTGCAGGAAAAACGAAAGAATGCGGGAGCCCTGTTTTCTTTCATTACAGGCCCGGATCCTCGGGCCTCATTTCCTTAAGTGGCCAGCATTAGCCCGCGAGCTTTAACCTGAGAGTCCTGTTTGCCGGGTTGACAGATGCTGTCAGACTACGATCGGCGGTTATTCCACGCTGGCTATTGTCTGCTGCTGCGACTTCAGCCAGGCAATCTCATCTTTCCAGATGTCAGGATTGATGGTTTCCAGAATCAACGGAATATTGTCGAAGCGGCTGTCTTTCATCAGCCAGCTAAACACGGTTTTGCCAATATTGCCTTCGCCCAGGCTGTGATGGCGGTCAACGCGGCTGGCGTAAGCGCTTTTCGCATCATTCAGGTGCATACCGCGCAGATAGCGAAAGCCGACAATGCGATCGAACTCGGCAAAGGTCGCCTCGCAGTCCGCTTCACTGCGCAGATCGTAACCACCGGCAAAAGCGTGGCAGGTATCAATACAGACGCCGACGCGCGATTTATCTTCCACCTGATCGATAATTGCCGCCAGATGTTCAAAACGATAGCCCAGATTGCTGCCCTGACCGGCGGTGTTTTCAATCACCGCGGTGACGCCGGTGGTTTTATCCAGCGCGATATTCACTGATTCAGCGATACGCGACAGGCAGGCATCTTCATCGATCTGGCTAAGGTGGCTGCCGGGGTGGAAATTCAGCAACGACAGGCCCAGCTGCTCGCAGCGCTGTAGCTCATCGATGAAGGCCGCGCGGGACTTTTCCAGCGGCTCTTCCTGCGGATGACCGAGGTTAATCAAAAAACTGTCGTGCGGCAGGATCTGACCGCTGCTGTAGCCATACTTTTCGCAGGCATTGCGAAAGGCGCTGATGGTCGCCGCGGATAACGGCGCCGCCCGCCACTGGCGCTGGTTTTTGGTAAACAGCGCAAACGCGGTTGCTTCCAGTTCATGGGCGCGTAACACCGCCTGTTCCACACCGCCCGCTGCGCTGACATGTGCGCCAATAAATTTCATGCGTCTCTCCTGTTAATGGCCCGCCTGAGCAGGCAGGCCATAATACCTGATGCGCTTAAGGCAGAAAATGGTGAACCAGCAGGTTCATCGCGCCGCCGCCCAGCAGCAGCCAGATAAACAGTAACGATCCCAGCAGCAGCGGGCGTACGCCTGCTTTCCTGAGGACGCTCACGTGCGTGGTCAGCCCAAGCGCCGCCATTGCCATTGCCAGCAGCAGCGTATCGAGCTGGTTGATACGCGCAATCATGTCGGCAGGCAGCAGATGAAAAGAGTTAAACAGCGCGACCGCGATAAACAGCAGGGCAAACCAGGGAAACGGCAGCACTTTTTTCCGGGTCGCCATCTGTGGGCTTTGACGCTGTATCCAGGCGGTAAGCAGCAGCAAAAAGGGCGCCAGCATCATGACGCGCAGCATTTTAGCGATGACCGCCGCATTTTCCGCGTCCGGGCCAATCGCATGGCCAGCCGCCACTACCTGTGCCACTTCATGTACGGTGGAGCCGGTATAGATGCCAAACTGCGTGGCGGTCAGCTGCGGGAAGAGATGCTGCGCCAGCGGCCACAGCAGGGGATAAATAAATATCGCCAGCGTGCCGAACAGCACCACGGTTGCAATCGCCACCGCCACTTTTGAAGCCTGTGCTTTGACGACCGGCTCAGTGGCCAGTACGGCGGCGGCCCCGCAAATACTGCTTCCGGCGCCGATCAGCCAGCAGGTTTCGCGATCGAGCCCCAGCCAGCGGCGTCCCAGCCAGCAGGCCAGCAGAAAGGTGGAGCTGAGCGTCAGCGCATCGATAATTATCCCGCTGAAGCCCACGCTGGCGATCTGCTGAAAAGTCAGATGGAAGCCGTACAAAATGATCCCCAAACGCAGCAGGCGCTGCTTCGCCAGCAGCACGCCGCTGTCGCAGGCAGAATAGAGGCGCGGATAAAAGGTGTTACCTGCCAGCATGCCAGGCACAATCGCCAGCGTCAGCGTACTCAGGCCCAACGCGGCGACGGCTGGCTGGCTGCCGAGCATTAACGCGGCGGCGGCAATCAGGCCGGTCAGCAGCAGTCCGGGTAAAAAGCGTCCCGGATGATGATGTGATTTAGAAAAAATGAGTTCAGCCATAGTCACACTCCTCTCTGATGAGACAAGTCTCCTGCCCGCTGACTTAAAAGTAAAATTGATTATATATTTATAACTAATCGAAATAAGTGGTATAAGGCAAGAAAGACGCTATTGATAATCTGGAGCTTGCTGCCCGATAGTTTTTACTCTGCCTGCAGGTAAAATCGCGATTTTTCAGCCATTCTGTACAGTGCATTAAACCCGGCGTTGATAACGCGTGTTGTTGGTCATGTACCGAAGTGAGTCCGCTCTTTTCAACGGCGATTTGTTAATCGTGGTACGGTCATGCCTGCGGCTTCAGGCTTTACGCAGCCTGCGTCGAGACGGAATACAGGAAGAAGAATGCTGTTTAATCGTTTACGCCGCTGGGCGCGGCTCATCAAGAAAGATGCCCTGACGTTATGGTTTGCCTGCCGCGATCCGCAGGCGCCGCTGTGGCTGAAAGTGTTTACCGGCGTGCTGGCAGCCTATACCTTTAGCCCGATCGATCTTATCCCTGATGTAATCCCCTTAGTCGGATGGCTGGACGATGCGGTCATTGTGCCGTCGGGCGTTATGCTGCTGCTGCGCGCCATGCCCGCTCAGGTACGCGCCCGCAGCCTCGCCAGAGTGGAAAGACGACAGCAACAGGGTAAAAAATTAATGAGCCGCAGCGCGCTGGTCATTCTGCTGCTGCTCTGGCTGGCGCTGCTGATGTGGGGCGTCAGACATTTTATGACGTAAAGGAAAATCGATGCATATTACGCTGCGTCAAATTGAAGTGTTTACCGAAGTGTTGAAAAGCGGATCCACCACCCAGGCTTCCCAACTGCTTTCACTGTCGCAGTCGGCGGTCAGCGCGGCGCTGGCCGATCTGGAAGGGCAGCTGGGCGTACAGCTGTTCGACCGCGTCGGCAAACGTTTAGTACTGAATGAACATGGACGTCTGCTCTATCCGCGCGCGGTAGGGCTGCTGGAGCAGGCGACCGATATCGAACAGCTGTTCCGCGAGGACAACGGTGCGATTCGCCTGTATGCCAGCAGCACCATCGGCAACTATCTGCTGCCGGGCATGATCGCCGCCTGGCGGCGCGATTATCCGCAGCTGCCGCTGGAGCTGAGCGTCGGCAACAGTCAGGATGTGATTAACGCGGTGGCGGATTTTCGCGTCGATTTGGGGCTGATAGAAGGGCCGTGCCACGTCAGCGATATTGTCAGCGAGCCCTGGCTGGAAGATGAGCTGGTGGTGTTTGCCGCGCCGGATACGCCGTTACGCCAGCGACCGGTGACGCTGGAAAGCCTGGCCGCCGCGCCCTGGATCCTGCGTGAGCAGGGCTCCGGCACGCGGGAAATTGTCGATTATCTGCTGTTGTCGCATCTGCCGCAGTTTCAGCTGGCGCTGGAGCTGGGCAATTCGGAAGCCATTAAGCACGCGGTGCGGCACGGCATGGGCATTAGCTGCCTGTCGCGGCGGGTTATCGCCGAGCAGCTGGAGAGCGGCTCGCTGGTTGAGATTGCTGTTCCGCTGCCGACGCTCTCGCGTACGCTTTATTGTATTCATCACCGGCAAAAACATATTTCAAAGGCGCTGACGCGCTTTTTCAGCTACTGTTGCGAATAAGCGCTGCGCCGTTTTTCTTGCTGGCAACCGCGTCCGGCGAAAATGCCAGGCGGCTTTTAGCGTGACGGCGCATCAGGCTGGGTCGCGTTGCTAATAATCTGGCGTGGATCATGAAGGTAACTTATAACGGCGGGTTATTACTATACTTGACCGGTTGAGTTGCTACAATCGCGCCTCTTTTCCCCCCTTTTACAGCGTTTAAATATGGTTCAGGATAAAAAAACAACACAACAACCTGGGTTGCAGCGTGCGCTGAAGGCGCGCCATCTGACAATGATCGCCATCGGCGGCTCTATCGGCACCGGGCTGTTTGTCGCCTCAGGCGCGACCATCTCACAGGCCGGACCTGGCGGCGCGCTGCTCTCCTATGCCCTGATCGGGCTGATGGTTTACTTTTTAATGACCAGCCTCGGCGAACTGGCGGCCTTTATGCCGGTTTCCGGCTCTTTCTCCACCTATGGTGCCAAATATGTCGAAGAGGGTTTTGGCTTCGCGCTTGGCTGGAACTACTGGTACAACTGGGCGGTGACTATCGCCGTTGACCTGGTGGCATCACAGCTGGTGATGAGTTACTGGTTTCCCGATACGCCGGGCTGGATCTGGAGCGCGCTGTTCCTCGGCCTGATGTTCCTGCTGAATTACATTTCGGTGAAAGGCTTTGGCGAGGCGGAATACTGGTTCTCGCTGATCAAAGTGGCCACTGTGATTATCTTTATCGCCGTTGGCGTGCTGATGATTGTCGGCATTCTGCGCGGCGGCGATCACGCCGGCTGGGAAAACTGGCAGCTTGGCGAGGCGCCTTTTGTTGGCGGTTTCTCCGCGATGATCGGCGTGGCGATGATCGTCGGCTTCTCCTTCCAGGGCACGGAGCTTATCGGTATTGCGGCGGGCGAATCGGAAGATCCGGCGAAGAATATTCCGCGCGCGGTGCGTCAGGTGTTCTGGCGTATTCTGCTGTTCTATATCTTCGCCATTCTGATTATCAGCCTGATTATCCCTTATACCGATCCCAGCCTGCTGCGCAACGACGTGAAAGATATTAGCGTCAGCCCGTTCACGCTGGTGTTCCAGCATGCCGGCCTGCTGTCAGCGGCGGCGGTCATGAACGCGGTGATCCTGACGGCGGTATTGTCGGCGGGCAACTCCGGCATGTACGCTTCCACGCGTATGCTGTTCACCCTCGCCAGCGAAGGCAAAGCGCCGCGTATTTTCGCCAAACTGTCGAAAAACGGCGTGCCGCGTAACGCGCTGTATGCCACCACGGTGGTGGCGGCGCTCTGCTTCCTGACCTCTAAATTCGGCAACCAGCAGGTTTATCTGTGGCTGCTGAATACGTCCGGCATGACCGGCTTTATCGCCTGGCTCGGCATCGCCATCAGTCACTACCGCTTCCGTCGCGGCTACGTGGCGCAGGGACATAATCTGGCGGATCTGCCTTATCTGTCCGGTTTCTTCCCGCTGGGGCCGATCTTCGCCTTTGTTCTCTGCCTGATCATTACCCTGGGGCAGAACTACCAGGCGTTCCTGGCCGATAAAATTGACTGGTACGGCGTGGCCGCTACCTATATCGGTATTCCGCTGTTCCTGGTTATCTGGTTTGGCTACAAGCTGGTGCGTCGCAGCCGTTTTGTCCGCTACAAGGACATGGAGTTTCCGCATTTCGGTGAGTAACGGTTGAAAAGAGACCGGTAAAATAAAGGCGCGACGCAGGTCGCGCCTTTTTGCTGTGCGGCAAAGTTGTTACAAATTGCATTGATAACCATTATCATTTGTTCTATTGTTCGAGCCCTTAACGTCAGAAAGCGACGATGACGGCGGGGGAACGGCAGCGTTTCACGCGTTGTTGTGCCGTCAGGCAGGTAACCGACGCCGCGCCCGCGACTGAAATATTGACAGGATTTAACATGAGTGTGACACCCGATTCCGCTTCCTGTGCCTGCGCCAAAGCGCCTGAGCAGGTAATGGGACGCTACCACCAGCTTTTACGGCATCGTCTGATGCTGATGGGCGTGCTGCTGGTGGCCATTCTGGCTTCGCTAATCTTAGACTTTACCCTTGGCCCATCGGGCCTGACGCTGGATACGCTGTGGCATACGCTGCTGCAGCCGGACAGCGTCGATGCCGGAACACGCGTGATCGTCTGGGAAATCCGGCTGCCTTACGCGCTGATGGCGGTGGTGGTCGGCCTGGCGCTCGGCCTCGCCGGGGCGGAGATGCAAACCATTTTAAATAACCCGCTCGCCAGCCCCTTTACGCTGGGCGTCTCCTCTGCCGCTGCCTTCGGCGCCGCGCTGGCGATTATTCCCGGCATCGGCATTCCCGGCATTCCCGATCGGTGGTTTGCCTCCGGCAACGCCTTTATCTTTGCGCTGTTTGCCGCCCTGATGCTGGACGCGGTGACGCGCTGGACGCGGGTTGCTACCTCTGGCGTGGTGCTGTTTGGCATTGCGCTGGTGTTTACTTTTAACGCGCTGGTGTCAATGCTGCAATTTATCGCCAGCGAAGATACCTTGCAGGGCCTGGTTTTCTGGACGATGGGCAGCCTGGCGCGCGCCTCATGGGAAAAGCTGGGGATCTTAAGCGCGGCGGTATTGCTGCTGCTGCCGTTCTCCTTCATGAGTTCCTGGAAACTGACCGCGCTGCGCCTCGGCGAAGATCGCGCCATCAGCTTCGGCATCGATGTGCGTCGCCTGCGTCTGGGCACGCTGCTGCGCATCAGCATTCTCTCAGCGCTGGCGGTGGCCTTTGTCGGGCCGATTGGCTTTATCGGCCTGGTGGCGCCGCACATTTCGCGCCTGATTTTTGGTGAAGATCATCGCTTCTATTTACCTGCCAGCGCGCTGACCGGCGCGCTGGTACTGTCGATGGCGTCGGTGGCCTCGAAAAACCTGATTCCCGGCATTATTATTCCGGTCGGCATCGTCACCTCACTGGTTGGCGTGCCGTTCTTCCTGACTATTATTTTGCGTCATCGGGGGAATGTCTGATGGAAGGCTTACGGATCCGCGCATTTCATACCGGTTATCCGAAGCGCAAGGTCATTGAAAATCTTAACGTGCCGCAGCTGCCGCGCGGCAAAATTACCGTGCTGCTGGGGCCGAACGGCTGCGGTAAATCGACGTTGCTGCGCTCGCTGGCCGGTTTAAACCGGGCACAGGGCGAGCTGTGGCTTAACGGTGAAGAACTGATGGCGCAGCCTTTTGTGCGACGCGCGCAAAAGGTGGTTTATCTGCCGCAGTCGCTGCCGGCGGGCGTCCATCTGCACGTGCTGGAGTCGATCATCGTCGCCCAGCGCGCCTCCGGCAGTCACGGCGGCCGCGTTGCCAGCGAAGCGGAAGTGATGACGCTGCTGGAGCAGCTTGGCATTGCGCATCTGGCGTTAAGCTATCTCGATCAGCTTTCCGGCGGACAAAAACAGCTGGTGGGATTAGCGCAGTCATTAATTCGTCGCCCGCAATTATTATTACTGGATGAGCCGCTCAGCGCGCTGGATTTAAATTATCAGTTTCACGTAATGGATTTAGTTCGCCGTGAAACGCGCCTGCGGAATATTGTTACCGTGGTGGTGGTGCATGATATTAATATCGCGTTACGCCATGCGGAACATGTATTAATGCTACAGCAGGGCAGGTTAATTGCCGACGGCGAACCGGAAAAGGTGATTACTGCGGAAAGCCTCGCTGAAGTTTATGGCGTACGCGGACGTATTGAGCGCTGCTCGCAGGGAACGCCACAGGTATTAATTGACGGGCTGGCGCCGCCGCCGGGCTTCTAATCCGCAGGGCGGCCCGCGTCGCCCTATACTGCCGTGCAGCGGCGCTATTAGCTGGAAACGCGCCGGGCAGGAAAGATATTTTGCGTTAACTTAATCGCTATTGCTCAGGGGATTTAAACAGAACACTATTATTCGCCAGCGTGTCATCATTCTTGCCGCTGTCGTTATATAAATAATTAACAAAATAAAGACGCTGAATTTTAATAATCCACCGTTTAAATAACGGTTAAATAATTTTGGTGATGAATCATCACCCCTTTCAATGTGAGCGATACATTTTAAACCTTGTTACTTTGACCTCATGGAGAGAATATGTTTCGCTTAAATGCTGTGATGCGGGCCGCTATTTGTACGACCGTTTTGGCTGTAGCGCTGCCTGTTAATGCCGCCGGAGAAGATACCAGCAATACGATGGTGGTCACCGCCTCGGCGAATGAAATAAGCCTTCAGGATGCGCCAGCCAGCATTAGCGTTATCACCAGTGAAGAGATTAAGCGTAAACCGGTACAAAACCTGCGTGATGTATTACGTGAAGTGCCGGGCATCCAGCTGACCGACGAAGGGGATAACCGTAAGGGCGTCAGCCTGCGCGGGCTGGACAGCAGCTACACCTTGATCCTGATTGACGGCAAGCGCGTCAGCTCGCGCAATGCAGTCTTCCGCCATAACGACTTCGACCTTAACTGGATCCCGGTTGATGCCATCGAACGTATCGAAGTGGTGCGCGGCCCGATGTCCTCGCTGTACGGGTCCGATGCGCTGGGCGGCGTAGTCAATATTATCACCCGCAAAGTGGGCAAGGCCTGGCACGGCACCCTGAGCGCTGACACCACTATTCAGGAACATCGCGATCGCGGCGACAGCTACAACGGCAACTTCTTTACCAGCGGGCCGCTGATTGACGACCTGCTCGGCGTAAAAGTCTACGGCAACCTCGGCAAGCGCGAAAAAGATGATGCGCCCGCCAACGGCGAATCGGCACGCATTGAAGGTTACACCACGCGCAACGGCAATGCCGAATTTACCCTGACGCCGACCAATAACCAGGAGATCGGCCTGGGTTACGGCTTCGATCGGCAGGATCGCGATTCCGACTCGCTGGATAAAAATCGTCTTGAGCGCCAGAACTACAGCCTCAGCCATAACGGGCGCTGGGGCTTCGGCAATACGGAGCTGCGCTTCTACGGCGATAAAGTAGATAACTACACCAGCAAAACCATTACCTCGCGCAATAACAGCCTCGACGGCAAGCTGGTGCTGCCGCTGATAGAAATTAACCAGCTGCTGACCTTCGGCGGCGAGTGGCGACACGATAAGCTGAGCGATGCGGTAAACCTGAAGGGCAGCGGCAGCACCTCCGCCAGCCAGTACGCGCTGTTTGTTGAAGATGAGTGGCGGCTGCTGGAGTCGCTGGCGCTGACCGGCGGCGTGCGTATGGACGATCATGAAACCTACGGCGATCACTGGAGCCCGCGTCTCTACCTGGTCTGGAACGCCACCGATAATGTGACGATAAAAGGCGGCTGGGCCAACGCCTTTAAAGCACCGTCGCTACTGCAGCTCAGCCCTGACTGGCAGAGCAACTCCTGTCGCGGCAGCTGCGCGGTGGTCGGCAGCCCGGATCTGAAGCCGGAAACCAGCGAAAGCTTTGAGCTGGGGCTTTACTGGCGCGGCGACGAAGGCTGGCTGGATGGCGTAACCGGCAGCATCACCGCCTTTCAGAATAACGTTGATGACATGATCAGCATTTCGCGCACCTCAAACAAGGCGCTGGCACCGGGCTACAGCAACTATGTTGGCGTTAATGAGGATGGCAATCCGGTATTCCGTTACTACAACGTTAACAAGGCGCGTATTACCGGGCTGGAAACCGAACTGAAGGTGCCGCTGACCGAGCGCTGGAAACTGACGCTGAACTATACCTACAGCGACGGACGCGATCTGAGCAACGGCGGCAACAAACCGCTGCGTGAGCTGCCGCTGCATACCGCCAACGGCACGCTCGACTGGACGCCGGTGGAGGACTGGAATGTTTATCTGCAGGCCAACTACTCCGGCGAACGTCGTACGCTGAAGAACGATGGCGCGACGCCGGGCGGCTACGTACTGTGGAACAGCGGCGCCAGCTGGCAGGCCACCAAAGCGGTTAAGCTGCGCGCAGGCGTACAGAACCTGCTGGATAAAGATTTCAGCCGCGATGACTACGGCTTTAATGAGGATGGACGCCGCTACTTCCTGGCGATGGATTACAGCTTCTGATGAAAAAGGGCGGCTTTCGCCGCCCTGGTGTTATGCCAGCAGATGTTGCGCATGAAAGCGCAGGTGATCCTCAACGAATGAAGCGATAAAGAAATAACTGTGATCGTAACCCGGCTGGATACGCAGTGTCAGCGGCCAGCCATTTTGCTGCGCTACGGCTTCCAGCCGCTCAGGCTGGAGTTGATCGGCCAGGAACTGATCGCTGTCACCCTGATCGATCAGGATCGGCAGCTGCGCCTGCGTCTGTTGCATCAGCAGACAGCTGTCATACTGCTGCCACTGTTCAGCATCTTCCCCTAAATAGGCGCGGAACGCTTTTTGTCCCCAGGGCACTGAACCGGGATTAACAACCGGCGCAAAGGCAGAGGCGGAGGCAAACCGGTGCGGATTACGCAGCGCCAGCATCAGCGCGCCGTGGCCGCCCATGGAATGGCCCATAATCGCCTGACGATCGCTTATCTTAAAGCTGGCGGCAATCAGCGCCGGCAGCTCATCGTTAAGGTAATCGTACATATGGTAATTGTGCCGCCACGGCTCCTGGGTGGCGTTCAGGTAGAACCCGGCGCCCTGGCCCAGATCGTAAGCCTCATCGTTTGGCACTTCGTCGCCGCGCGGGCTGGTATCAGGCATCACCAGCACCAGCCCCAGCTCCGCCGCGATACGTTGCGCGCCGGACTTAACGGCGAAGTTTTCATCGGTGCAGGTCAGGCCTGCCAGGCACCAGACCACCGGTGGCGGGGCATCGCCTTGCGGCCCCGGTAAAAAGATACCGAAGGTCATATTGCAGCCCAGCACCGACGAGTGGTGGCGCCAGCGCTGCTGCCAGCCGCCAAACAGGCGATGCTCTTCCAGTAATTCCAGTGTTGTAGGCATGATAGCTCCCGTTTATTTACTAAAATGCACCACGGAGCGAATCGATTTGCCTTCGTGCATCAGGTCGAATGCTTCGTTAATCTCCTCCAGCGGCATGGTATGCGTAATGAAATCATTCAGCTGGAACTTGCCATCGAGGTAATCCTGCACGATGCCCGGCAGCTGCGAACGGCCTTTGACGCCGCCAAAAGCGGAGCCACGCCAGACGCGACCGGTTACCAGCTGGAACGGACGGGTGGAAATCTCTTCGCCCGCGCCCGCTACGCCGATAATCACCGACTCGCCCCAGCCTTTATGGCAGCACTCCAGCGCCGAACGCATCACGTTAACATTGCCGATGCACTCAAAGGAGAAGTCTACGCCGCCGTCGGTCATCTCCACAATGACCTCCTGAATCGGCTTGTCATAATCTTTCGGGTTAATCAGGTCGGTCGCGCCCAGTTTGTGCGCCAGATCGAACTTGCTGGTGTTGATATCGATACCGATAATGCGGCCCGCTTTCGCCATCTTCGCGCCGATAATCGCCGACAGACCGATACCGCCAAGGCCGAAAATCGCCACGGTATCGCCTTCCTTCACTTTGGCGGTATTCATCACCGCGCCCATGCCGGTTGTTACGCCGCAGCCCAGCAGACAGACTTCTTCCAGCGGCGCTTCTTTGCTGATTTTCGCCAGCGAGATTTCCGGCACTACGGTGTACTCAGAGAATGTTGAGGTGCCCATATAGTGGAAAATCGGCTTGCCATCCTTAAAGAAGCGAGTGGTGCCGTCCGGCATCAGGCCTTTGCCCTGCGTGGTGCGGATCGCCTGGCACAGGTTGGTTTTGCCAGAGAGACAGAATTTGCACTGGCCGCACTCCGGCGTATAGAGCGGGATCACATGATCGCCCACCGCCACGCTGGTCACGCCTTCGCCCACCGCTTCCACGATGCCGCCGCCTTCATGGCCGAGGATCGCCGGAAACACGCCTTCCGGGTCTTTGCCTGACAGCGTATAGGCATCGGTATGACAAACGCCGGTGGCCACGATGCGCACCAGCACTTCGCCTTTTTGCGGCGGCATTAAATCCACTTCTTCGATTTTCAGCGGTTCGCCTGCGGCCCAGGCAACGGCGGCACGGGTCTTAATCATTTCCATTTATCAGCTCCAGGGGATGAATCAGTTCATCGTTAACGGGTTTGTCATCAAATTGTTCAATAATCAGGTGCTTCAGCGCTTCCACATTGGGCGTAAAGGCATCGCGCCGCCAGAGCAGCCAGGTGGCGGTATCGGCAAACTTCGGCGGCAACACGTGCGCCTGCACCCGCTCGCGGGCGGGCATTTGCGCCAGCACCGACTGCGGAATCAGCGCCACGCCTGCACCGCTGGCGACGCAGGCCATCATCGCGTGATAGGACTGGATCTCCATAATGTTGTGCGGCTGCACATTGCTGGCGCGGAACCACTCCTCCAGTCGCAAACGATAGGAACAGCTGGTGCGAAAGGCGAATACCGTATCGCCGCTGGCATCGGCCGCACTGTGGATCGGCGCATGATCGGCGCTGGAGATCAGCATCATTTGCTCGCGGAAGGCGATGCAGCCGTTCAGTTCATCATAGTTGACTGGCCCGTCGACCAGCGCTGCCGCCAGCGTGCCTTCACGCACCCGATCGATAATCTCGCCGGAGGTGCCGGTGATCAGCGACAGCGCCACCGTCGGATAGCGCTGATGATAGGCCGCCAGCAGCTCAGGCAGCCGCGTGGCGGCGGTGCTTTCCATCGAGCCGAGGGCGAAATTGCCGCCTGGTTCGCCGGTGCGCGCCATACTTAACGCCTCGTCGCTCAACGCCAGAATGCGCCGGGCGTAGTTAAGGAAATTATGGCCCATCGGCGACAAACGCAGGCGCTGCTTTTCACGAATGAAAAGATCGACGCCGATCTCCTGCTCAAGCTGGCGCAGACGCGTGGTGAGGTTGGAAGGCACGCGATGCAGCTGCCCGGCGGCACGCGCCACCGATCCGGTTTCCGCCACCGAACAGAACATACGTAACTGAACTAAATCCATCTGTTCTCTTACCGTAAGGAAGTTGGTTATAAGTATTCACTTTCCGTGAGTCTAAACGTCAGTCAAGATGGGCGCAACCGCTAAAACAGATAAAATGATAATAAGCATGCAGAATCTACGCGATAAAACCGCGCCGGGAGCAGGGCGCATTGCGCTCAGCGCGCTGCTGCTGGCGGGCGCGCTGCATGAAGGGATTTCAGCAGCCATTACGCGTATTCACTGGATAAACCGGGCGGAGTGCTTCAGAATACGCCCTCAGATTATTCCCCCGATAACGACCGCGTTGGCGATTATCGGTTGTTACACCTGCTGGAGAAACATCAGATGGCGACGTTAAGTCATGAAGCCGCTCTGGTTCACGAAGCGCTGGTTGCGCGTGGACTGGAAACCCCGTTACGTACGCCCGTGCGTGAAATGGATGACGAAACGCGTAGACGGCTGATTGCCGGACATATGACAGAAATCATGCAGCTGCTCAATCTCGATCTGGAAGATGACAGCCTGATGGAAACGCCACATCGCATCGCTAAGATGTATGTGAATGAAATCTTCTCCGGTCTGGACTACGCTAATTTCCCGAAAATCACCCTTATCGAAAACAAGATGAAGGTGGATGAGATGGTAACGGTGCGCGACATTACCCTGACCAGCACCTGCGAACACCATTTCGTAATTATCGACGGCAAAGCGACCGTAGCTTATATCCCGAAAGAGAAAGTGATCGGCCTGTCGAAAATTAACCGTATCGTGCAGTTCTTCGCTCAGCGCCCGCAGGTGCAGGAGCGACTGACGCAGCAGGTGCTGATCGCGTTGCAGACGCTGCTCGGCACCAATAACGTGGCGGTCTCCATTGACGCGGTGCATTACTGCGTGAAAGCGCGCGGCATTCGCGACGCCAACAGCGCCACCACCACGACTTCGCTGGGCGGCCTGTTTAAGTCGAGCCAGAACACGCGTCAGGAATTTTTACGCGCGGTGCGCCATAACTAATCCTCACTGACGGCGGCAGGAACCGGCATGCAACGAAATATCACGCTGGATTTTATTCGTGGTCTTGCCATTCTCGGTATCCTGCTGCTGAACATCAGCAGCTTCGGCCTGCCCTCCGCCGCCTACCTGAATCCCGCCTGGCACGGGCAGCCTTCCTTCAGCGACGCGCTGAGCTGGGCGCTGCTCGATCTGCTGGCGCAGAGTAAATTTCTCTCGCTGTTTGCCTTGCTGTTCGGCGCGGGCCTGCAAATGCTGTTGCCGCGCGGCAAGCGCTGGCTACAGGCGCGCCTGAGCTGGCTGGTGATCTTCGGTTTTATCCATGCCATCTTCCTGTGGGAAGGGGATATTCTGCTGGCTTACGGCATTATCGGCCTGATTGCCTGGCGCATGATCCGTGATGTGTCCTCGACGCGATCGCTGTTTAACACCGGCGTGATGCTCTATCTGGTGGGCGTCGGCGTGCTGCTGCTGTTTGGCCTGATCTCCTCGCCCGAACCGGCGCGATCCTGGCTGCCCGGCGCCGCGGATGTTCAGTATGAAATGTTCTGGAAGTTGAACGGCGGCGCGGAAGCGGTGCAAAACCGGCTCGATCATCTCTCGTCGATGCTGCTGGCGCTGGGCGCGCAGTATGGCTGGCAACTGGCGGGGCTGATGCTGATCGGCGGCGCGTTGATGCGCAACGGCTGGCTGCAGGGCGCCTTTAGCCGCCGTCACTATCGCCGCACGGCGCTGGTGCTGTTAACCACCGGCTGGCTGATCCAGTTGCCCGCGACGCTGCTGCAATGGCATCTGGGCTGGGCGTTTCGCTGGACCGCTTTCTATTTACAGGCGCCGCGCGACCTGGCCGCGCCGCTTATCGCGCTCGGCTATGCCGCGCTCTGCTTCGGCTTCTGGCCGCAGCTGGCCAAACTGCGCCTTACCCACGCGGTCTGCTGCGTTGGCCGCATGGCGCTCACCAACTATCTGCTGCAAAGTCTGATCTGCACCACGCTGATTTACCGTTTCGGCCTGTTCCTGCATTTCGATCGCGCGCATCTGCTGCTGCTGGTATTGCCGGTCTGGCTGGCGAATCTGCTGTTGTCGGCGCTGTGGCTGCGCCGTTTCCGCCAGGGGCCGCTGGAGTGGCTGTGGCGTAAGCTGACCGCTTTCGCCGCCGGTAAACCGCTGAGCAACGCCCGCCCCGGACAATGACCGCTATCACAAATGTTACAAAATTGTATGTAACCGTTTTCATCAGTGTGACCTGATTCACGTAGTCCCGTATCGTTGCCTGCCAGAATAGCCGCCAGCAAACCCAGGCGGCAGGTAACCTATGCAGCGACTCTCTCTTATTTGCGGTAATCCATTATGATCACCATTCGTGACGTAGCGCGGCTGGCGGGCGTTTCCGTCGCCACGGTTTCCCGCGTGCTGAATAACAGCAATGCGGTGACGGCGGAAACCCGCGATGCCGTCCGGCAGGCGGTGGACGCGTTAGGCTATCGCCCGAACGCCAACGCGCAGGCGCTGGCGACCCAGGTGAGCGATACCATCGGCGTGGTGGTAATGGATGTCTCCGATCCCTTTTTCGGCGCGCTGGTCAAAGCGGTGGATACCGTGGCGCAGCGCGTGCAGAAGCATGTACTGATCAGCAACTCCTGGCATCAGGAAGAGAAAGAGCGGCACGCCATTGAGGTACTGATCCGTCAGCGCTGCAATGCGCTGGTGGTGCATTCCAAATCTCTTTCCGACGCTGAGCTGAGCAGTTTTATGGATCAGGTGCCGGGTATGGTGCTGGTCAACCGCATCGTGCCGGGCTATGAATACCGCTGCGTCGGGCTTGATAACGTTAGCGGTGCGCTGATGGCGACGCGCATGCTGTTACAACAGGGACACTCGCGCATCGGCTATCTGGGTTCCAGCCATCCCATTGAAGATGAAGAACAGCGGCGCGCAGGCTGGCTGCAGGCGATGAATGAGCAGGGTATCAGCCCGCCGGAAGTCTGGATCGGCAGCGGCGAGCCCGATATGCAGGGCGGGGAAGCGGCAATGGTGGAACTGCTGGGGCGCAATCTTCAGCTGACCGCGCTGTTTACCTATAACGACAGCATGGCGACCGGCGCGCTCACCGCCTTAAAAGACAACGGCATTCTGGTGCCGCAGCATTTCTCCGTCATCGGCTTTGATGATATTCCCATTTCGCGTTACACCGATCCTCAACTGACGACCGTACGCTATCCCATTGTTTCAATGGCGAAACTTGCCACCGAACTGGCCCTGAAAGGGGCGGCAGGCGAGCTGGACGTTAACGCGCAGCACTGTTTTATGCCGACGCTGGTGCGCCGTCATTCGGTGGCGATGCGGCAAAATGTGGGGCCGGTCACCTTTTCAAACGATAACGCGATGTAACCGTTTTCAATCTGTGAGTAAATTCACAGTTAATTAACATGCGCCTCTCTATGATAGCGACGTCTTAACGGCGATGAAACATAATGTAACGGCCAGAACCCCACGGGTGAAGCCGTCCGCTGTACGCCGCGCAACATTTTGTCATTACTTACCAGGAAGCGTTACCGATTAAGGAAGTCAGGTTTTGTGTCAGCAATCCGTCGGCTTTGCGTAACGTTTTATTAACTACCCGCCTGAGCTGATTTTTTCACTGAATGTCCGTGCTATTTCGTCGCCAGACGCAGGCTTCGGGCACAGAACGACCCCTGTAAAAACCGGAGATACTATGAATAAGAAGGTTTTCACCCTCACAGCCCTGGTTGCCAGCATGATGTTTGGTGCAACGGCGCACGCAGCAGATACCCGTATTGGCGTTACCATCTACAAATATGACGATAACTTTATGTCGATGGTGCGTAAGGATCTGGAGAAAGATGCCCAGGCGGCCGGCGGCGTACAGCTGCTGATGAATGACTCGCAGAATGACCAGTCCAAACAGAACGATCAGATTGACGTACTGCTGGCGAAAGGGGTTAAAGCGCTGGCCATTAACCTGGTTGACCCGGCTGCGGCGGGCGTGGTGATTGATAAAGCGCGCAGCAATGACGTGCCGGTAGTGTTCTTTAACAAAGAGCCGAGCGCGAAAGTGCTGGCCGGTTATGACAAAGCCTATTATGTCGGCACCGACTCCAAAGAGTCTGGCGTTATTCAGGGGCAGCTGATTGAGAAGCACTGGAAAGCGACGCCAGCCTGGGATCTGAATAAAGATGGCCAGATTCAGTTCGTGCTGCTGAAAGGCGAGCCGGGCCACCCGGACGCCGAAGCGCGTACCAAATATGTGATCGATACCCTGAATAAAGACGGCATCAAAACGCAGCAGCTGGCGATGGATACCGCCATGTGGGATACCGCGCAGGCGAAAGATAAAGTTGACGCCTGGCTCTCCGGCCCGAACGCCAACAAAATCGAAGTGGTGATCGCTAACAACGATGCGATGGCGATGGGCGCGGTTGAAGCGCTGAAAGCGCACAACAAATCCTCTGTTCCGGTCTTCGGCGTCGATGCGCTGCCGGAAGCGCTGGCGATGGTGAAATCGGGTGCGATGGCCGGTACGGTGCTGAACGATGGCGCTAACCAGGCGAAAGCGACCTTCGAGCTGGCGAAAAACCTGGCTGACGGCAAACCCGCTGCGGAAGGCACCAACTTTAAACTGGAAAATAAAATCGTCCGTATTCCTTACGTCGCGGTAGATAAAGAAAACCTGTCTCAGTTCAGTAAATAAATCCATCCGGGCGCAGTTTTCACTGCGCCCTTTTAGCCAGACGCAGACACTTTTAGCCAGGTAAATTATGGCCAGTGAAAATACAACACAGCAGCATGAATTCCTGCTGGAAATGACCGATATTAATAAGTCATTTCCCGGCGTGAAGGCGTTGGACAACGTTAATTTAAAAGTCCGGCCGCATTCCGTTCACGCGCTTATGGGGGAGAATGGCGCGGGTAAATCGACCTTATTAAAATGCCTGTTTGGTATTTACAGTAAGGACAGCGGAACTATTCTTTTTCAGGGGAAAGAAGTTAACTTCAGCAGTGCCAAAGAAGCGCTGGAAAATGGCGTGTCGATGGTGCATCAGGAATTAAACCTGGTATTGCAGCGTTCGGTAATGGATAACATGTGGCTGGGCCGTTATCCGAAAAAAGGATTGTTTGTCGATCACAATAAAATGTATCGCGATACCAAAGCCATTTTTGACGAACTCGATATTGATATTGATCCGCGTGAAAAAGTCGCGCTGCTTTCCGTCTCGCAAATGCAGATGGTGGAAATCGCTAAGGCTTTTTCCTACGACGCCAAAATTGTGATTATGGATGAGCCGACCTCTTCTTTAACCGAGAAGGAGGTGAATCATCTGTTTACCATTATCCGCAAGCTGAAAGATCGCGGCTGCGGCATTGTTTATATCTCCCATAAAATGGAAGAGATATTTCAGCTGTGCGATGAGATTACTATCCTGCGCGACGGCCAGTGGATCGCCACTCAGCCGCTGGAAGGGCTGGATATGGATAAGATCATCGCCATGATGGTGGGCCGCTCGCTGAACCAGCGCTTCCCGGATAAAACCAACGTGCCGGGCGAAGTGATTCTGGAAGTGCGCAACCTGACTTCGCTGCGCCAGCCCTCTATTCGCGATATTTCGTTTGATCTGCATAAAGGGGAAATTTTGGGCATCGCCGGTCTGGTGGGCGCCAGGCGTACCGATATTGTGGAAACGCTGTTTGGCATCCGCGAAAAATCGGGCGGCACCATTAAGCTGCACGGCAAGGCGATTAATAACCACAGCGCCAATGAAGCCATTAACCACGGTTTCGCGCTGGTCACCGAAGAGCGCCGCTCGACCGGTATTTATGCCTACCTGGATATTGGCTTTAACTCATTAATTTCCAATATTCGGCAGTATAAAAATAAGCTCGGCCTGCTGGATAACAGCCGAATGAAAAGCGATACCCAATGGGTGATTGATGCAATGCGGGTAAAAACGCCGGGTCATCACACCTCTATCGGTTCGCTTTCCGGCGGCAACCAGCAGAAAGTGATTATTGGCCGCTGGCTGCTGACCCAGCCGGAAATATTAATGCTGGACGAACCGACGCGCGGTATTGACGTAGGCGCCAAGTTTGAAATTTATCAGCTTATTTCCGAACTGGCGAAGAAGGATAAAGGCATCATTATTATCTCTTCTGAAATGCCGGAGCTGCTCGGCATTACTGACCGTATCCTGGTAATGAGTAATGGTCTCGTTGCGGGCATTGTTGAAACCAAAAATACCACGCAGAACGAAATATTACGTTTAGCGTCGTTACACCTTTAATGATGTAAGGGTTGTTACCATGAAAGCTACAACTAAAAAGAATGCGCTAACCTGGTTAAAAGAGGGCGGTATTTACGTGGTATTGCTGGTGCTGCTGGCAATTATCATTTTCCAGGATCCCACCTTCCTCAGCTTAATGAACCTGAGTAATATTCTGACCCAGTCTTCCGTGCGTATTATTATCGCGCTCGGCGTGGCCGGACTGATTGTTACCCAGGGCACTGACCTTTCTGCCGGACGTCAGGTCGGGCTGGCGGCGGTGGTGGCGGCGACGCTGCTGCAGTCGATGGAAAACGCCAATAAAGTCTTCCCCGGCATGGATACGCTGCCGATCCCGGTCGTGATTCTGGTTGTCTGCGTGGTCGGCGGCCTGATCGGACTGGTGAACGGCGTGATCATCGCCTATCTGAAGGTGACGCCGTTTATCACCACGCTGGGCACCATGATTATCGTCTACGGCATTAACTCGCTCTATTACGATTTCGTGGGCGCTTCGCCGATTGCTGGCTTTGACGCGGGCTTCTCGACGTTCACTCAGGGCTTCCTGCGCTTTGGCGACTTTAAGCTCTCTTATATTACCTTCTATGCCATTATCGCCATCGTGTTCGTCTGGATCCTGTGGAACAAAACGCGCTTTGGTAAAAATATTTTCGCTATCGGCGGCAACCCGGAAGCGGCCAAAGTCTCCGGCGTTAACGTTCCTTTTAACCTGATCCTGATCTATGCGTTGTCCGGCGTGTTTTACGCGTTCGGCGGGATGCTGGAAGCGGGCCGTATCGGCAGCGCCACCAACAACCTCGGCTTTATGTATGAACTGGATGCGATTGCGGCGTGCGTGGTGGGCGGCGTCTCCTTCGCCGGCGGCGTCGGCACCGTCGCGGGCGTGGTGACTGGGGTACTGATCTTTACCGTTATCAACTATGGCCTGACCTATATCGGCGTTAACCCGTACTGGCAGTACATTATCAAGGGCGGCATCATTATTTTCGCCGTCGCGCTGGATTCACTGAAATATTCCCGCAAGAAATAACTCCCAGGCGGCGGTGCAAACCGCCGCCTCCTGTCTCGTTATTCTCTGGATCCAAAGTGCATACAGTGCCAGTAAGAATGCTGGCGCTATTTCTTCTGCCGCTTCTGCTCCAGCTCTAACAGCTGCTCCGGCGTCACCGCCGGATAGCTTTGCGCGCCCTGCGGCACTTCATGCACGGCGGGAATCGGCACCAGCGGGCCGAGGAAACGCGGTTCACGCTTCATAATATAGAGATCGGCCAGCGCGCCAAGGCGGGCGGCCACTTCGCGTGCGCGTACCGTCAGCATATTTTTTGGCGAGGGAACGGCGTAGCACTGGGCCTGAATGCCCATATGCAGCGCGATAAACAGCGCGCGTTCGCAGTGAAAGCGCTGGGTAATAATAATGAAATCGTTGGTATCAAAGACTTTGCGCGTGCGCACGATGGAGTCGAGCGTACGGAAACCGGCATAGTCGAGCACGATATCGGCAGGATCGACGCCTGCGGCGATCAGATCGCGGCGCATGGTCATCGGCTCATTATAGCTCTGCCGGGCATTGTCGCCGCTCAGCAGCAGATAATTAACCTTGCCGCTGTTATAAGCGTTAAGCGCGCCCTGAATACGCCAGGCGTAATACTGATTCGGCACGCCGGCGCGGTAATATTTGGCCGTCCCCAACACCACGCCCACCTGACGATGCGGCAATGATTTCAAATCATCATAAACCCAGGGTGCTGTTTTCCAGGCGATCCAGCGATCGAGGCCGAGCGCGGTCAATATCATCAACAGCAGGATGATAATCAGACCATATGTCATGCGTTTCAACATGTTCGGCGTAGCTCTGGATGGGGCGGAAAGAATGTCTCAAGGCTACTTGAGGCGTTAACGTGAAGCAAGCGCGCGCCGCCTGGGCGCGGCTTTTTTAAACAACCTCGCCGCCGCACGGGCGGAGAGGCTGCGGTTCAGATCGAGGTACGACGATAGTTACGATATTGCGGCATCCAGAAGTTATTGGCGATCGCTTTAGACAGCACATCTTCCGAGGTGACCACCGCCACGCCCGCCAGCTGCGCCGCTTTGCCAACCGCCATAGCGATCACTTTCGAGACGCCCTGAATATCTTTAATTTCCGGCAGTACCGGGCCTTCGCCTTCGTTAACCAGCGGTGAGCAGTCCGCCAGCGCGCGGCTGGCTGCCATCAGCATGCTGTCGGTCACGCGCGTGGCGCCGGAGGCGATCACGCCCAGGCCAACGCCGGGGAAGATATAGGCGTTGTTGCACTGGGCGATGGGACAGGTTTTGCCCTGCCAGGTGACCGGCGCAAACGGACTGCCGGTGGCGACCAGCGCCGCGCCGTCGGTCCAGGCCAGCAGATCGGCTGGCGTGGCCTCCACGCGCGATGTCGGGTTGGAGAGCGGCATGACGATCGGACGCGCGCAGTGCTTATGCATCTCGCGAATAATCTCTTCGCTGAACAGGCCCGGCTGGCCTGAAACACCAATCAGAATGTCCGGTTTGGCATTGCGCACCACGTCCATCAGCGAGACAGAATCGCTGACCAGATCCCAGCCGCTCAGGTTCTCGCTTTTCTGCACCAGTTTGCTCTGGAAGCTCAGCAGGTTTGGCAGCTTATCGGTCAGCAGGCCAAAGCGATCCACCATAAAGACTTTGGCGCGCGCTTCTTCATCGCTTAATCCTTCTGATTTCATCTGGGCGATAATCTGCTCGGCGATGCCGCAGCCCGCCGAACCTGCGCCGAGGAACACCACAGTTTGATCGCGCAGGCGATTGCCCGCCGCACGGCTGGCGGCAATCAGCGTACCCAGGGTTACGGCGGCGGTGCCCTGAATATCATCGTTAAAGCAGCAAAGCTGATCGCGGTAGCGCTCCAGCAGCGGCATGGCATTTTTCTGGGCGAAATCTTCAAACTGCAGCAGCACGTTCGGCCAGCGGCTGCGCACCGCCTGAATAAACTCATCGACAAAGCGGTCGTACTCTTCGCCGGTAATGCGCGGATGAC
>Ga0209463_1000718_pt1 | contig 23162 bp, 22 predicted proteins | sample AgamicMgSfrz_FD_187169 | JGI IMG/M metagenome (GOLD analysis project Ga0209463, IMG submission 187169) | Agave microbial communities from Guanajuato, Mexico - Mg.Sf.rz (SPAdes) (version 2) | ecosystem: Host-associated > Plants > Phyllosphere > Phylloplane/Leaf | place: Guanajuato, Mexico... | reverse complement strand
CGCCACTAACTACTTTCTTCACTACTTCTTTCCCTATACCGCCTGCTGCTCCTGTAACTATAATAACTTTATCTTGAAAATTCATTTTCCATTCCCCTTTTATATATATTGAATTGCGATATCTCAAGTTAATAATAACATAGGTTATTTTAAATAACCAACAATCGAACTCAAATAATTTAACAATTCCAAAATTCATATAATATAAATGTTTAAAATTTACGCTTTTCAAGTAAAATTAGCATAATATTGCACCATTAAGTCTTATTACATAAAACTTTCAGGTTTTCCCACAAGAAAAGGACTTCCTGTTATTAAGGAAAGCCCTTGATTTTATAGCATAATTGGTTATAATATTGGCCTTTATCTTTAATGCCTGCCCATTTATATACCATATCCTAGCTTAAAGTAGGTAAGTAAAAAACATTGCTAATTTCAAGTTCTGCTAGAAAACCATCTTACTATCTAGAATTTCCCTCTTCTGCATACTTCAATTCATTCACCTCTATCACCTTCCAAACCTTTCCATCAAACTCCAACTTTGTTACACTACCATTAGCAAACCCTTCTGCTGGTACTATACTAGTGTCAATTTGAGCAAGGATTGTTCCCATTGTTATTCCGTGGGAGACTACTAATACATCACCACCACCATTTTCATAGGCTTCATTTGCTATTGATTCAAACTCCGAGAACGATCTTTCTTTCAATTCTTCATAGCTTTCTGCTTCTTCAGAAGAATCAATTTCCGCAACGGCATTCATTATTTTTTCGATAATATTGCCACCACTAGCTAAAAGCTCTTCTTGGTTATCGAAACCCAAGTGCTTAGCTGCATCTCCCCACATGACTTCATTTTTTTCTCCTTCATATGTCCCAAAATAACCTTCACGAATTCCTTGTTTTTGAACTAATTCTATGCTTTTTGCATCCGTTTTATTTTCTGCTAAAATCAAGTTAGCTGTTTGTACTGCTCTTCCACTGTCGCTTGAATAAGCAGCAATGAATGGAATTTCAGCCAATCCTTTCCCCACATTTTTAATTAATTCTTCACCCTCAGGAATTAAGGGTCCGTCCGCCCAACCTTGAGCGCGGTCGGTGTTATTTAAAATTGTTTTACCATGGCGCACAAGATAAATGGTTGCATTTCCTGGTTCTTTTTGCTCTTCTGCTGTTTGATTCTCCTCATTTGATTTCTCGTTTACATTTTGATTTGTACTTGCACAAGCTGCTAAACTAAACATCATTACTAGCATTAAAATGACACAAAAGAACTTCCTTTTCATTTTTATTCCTCCAATTTCAATATATTTATTGATAAAGACTTTGGAAAATCACAAAGCCTCACACAATCTCAATAAAAAAACCCGACCTAATAAGTAGACGCAATTATTTAGCGTCTCATATCAGTTCAGGTTATGCCCTATTAAGGTAACATTCCATTTGGATATTCGATTATTAAATTTTATATAACTTCTCATTTCCTTCTACTTAGCAGAAAAGAACTACGACTTATACTTCTCCATTTGTTTCAATTACTTTTTTATACCAATAATAGCTGTCTTTAAGTATGCGTTGCTGGGTGCCCTCTCCGTAGTCATCTTGATCTACAAATATAAAGCCATAGCGTTTTGACATTTCCGAGGAGGAGCAGCTGATAATATCAATAGGTCCCCATGCATAATAGCCACGCAGATCCACACCATCTTTGATGGCTTCTTTCATTTGTTCAATATGGGAACGAAGATAGTCAATTCGGTAAGTATCATGAATTTTACCATCTTCTAATTTGTCATAGTACCCAACACCATTTTCTGTAATATAAATCGGACATTGATAACGGTCATAGAAAAGATTTAGATAGGTTCGTAGTCCAACAGGATCAATGGACCACCCCCATGGATTTGCATCCAATTGAGGATTACGATGGTCTTCATTACCATTGGCAAAACTATCGGCATCACAAATACGAGTATAATAGTAGGAGAACGACATAAAGTCGGCTGTATTTTTCAGTGCATCTTCATCACCTTCACCGAATTCGATATTTATTCCACTATCATCAAAATATCGAAAAGCATAACCAGGATAGTGCCCGCGAAGCAATACGTCTGCAAAGAAGTATTCCATTTGATTATGACGCACAGTTGCGAAAACATCTTCTGGTTTAGCTGTAGCTGGATATGCCGGACCACCACATAACATCATTCCGATTTGTAAATTCGGATAGTTTTCGTGAGCGTATCTTGTCGCATGACCACATGCAACCATTTCATTGTGAACACCTTGATATTTTGCTTCCATCAGGTTTTCAACTTTATCTTCGGCAATTCCTAAATGGTTAAATGATTCGTGACCGATTAAATTAATTTGGTTTATGATAATCCAATATTTCACCTTAGTATGATATCGATCAAACAACACATTACAGAAACGAGTAAAGAATTCAATCAATTCACGAGAATACCAGCCTTTGTAAGCCGTTGTTAAGTGTAATGGCATTTCATAGTGAGAAACAGTAATCATTGGGATCATCCCATTTTTTATGATTTCATCAATTAGGTCATCATAGAATTTTAAACCTGCTTCATTCGGTTCCAATTCGTCCCCATTTGGAAAAATACGAGTCCAGGCAATAGATGTCCTGAATGTTTTAAGGCCCATGCCTGCCAATAGTTTTAAATCTTCTTTGTACGTATGATAGAAATTAATTCCCCAACGTTTAGGAAAAATATGATTTGTGCTTTTTATAGAATTCTCAATGAATTTTGTATCAAGCTCTCTATTTGATTTTTGATCAATAGGAATATCTGCGCGAAATTCGTTAATATCTGCAACACTTAGTCCCTTTCCGTCTACATCATACGCACCCTCCGCTTGGTTTGCCGCAATAGCTCCACCCCATAAAAAATCTGTTGGAAATCCAGTCGGTACTCTACTCATGTTCATTCACCCTTTTTAACCTTTCTAATATAGTTAAACGAGCATCATATGCTTCAAATATTTTGATCATACGTTTAGCAATATTAATCTCACTATAAATTGTCATTAAAGTATCCTGAGCATGGGCAAAGAGCACAGAATATTCCCCAGCCTCCCCTTGAGTTTCGTTTGTAATGCATTTTGTTTGAATCCTATGTGCTTTAACGATTTCATCATTTGCACGTTTTATTTCGTCTTTTGCTTTATTAAAATCACTGTTTTCAATCGCTTTTAAACCGTTCATACAATGAAGACGTGCATCTCCTGCATGGAGAATGATTTGCATTGCATCTTGAGCCTTTTTTTCTTCAAGCATGTTCAAATCTCCTCGAAATATTATTTTGCTGGGCGTAGTGATGCTTTTTCTTCTTTTGTTTCATTTTGCATTTCCTGTTGTTCATATACTTTAAAAAATGGATACCAAATGAACGTAGCTGCAACTAAGCAAATTAGCATTAATAGTATTCCTGTAATCGTTCCAGTTGTAACCCATGTAGAAATAGGGAAGGGAACATACCATAAGTCAAATACAATTTTAGGAATTGGCGCAAAGTTGATTACTTTTGTTCCAATCCAAATGATTGTTGGCAATACAATGGAGATAATCCACATTGGAAGCATCATAATCGGATTCCAAGCAATCGCTCCAAAGACTATCGGTTCATTAATATTAAAGATACCAGGAGTGATACTTGCTCTTCCAAGTGCTTTCAGTTTTGCATTTTTTGAGAAGGCCATCATGATAACCAAAGGTAATGTTGCACCGATACCACCTATCCATAGATAAGCAGAAAAGATTGTTTCAGAAGTAACAAGGAAGCTAGCGCCAGCTGTTGCATTTGCGGTAATAGCTGCTAGAAAAACGGGCTTTGTTACCGGCGTAAGCACCCAAGATGAAATACCCATTGTATATAAGAAACAGGTAATAAAACTAACAAGTACGAATCCCCATGGTGTTTCAATGATGTTTGCCAATGGCATAAAGAAGCCTAAAATCGAGTTGTATAAATCAAAACCTGCTATATCAACTACTAACCAAGCAGCGACGATTACAACTCCAATAGGAAGCATCGCATCAAACCAGGCTCTTACAAAATCAGGGATAATAGATTCCTCTTTAAAGAATGAAAAACTCCCAAAAATCCCCATTATCCAACCAGTAAAAACACCTGCAACTATCGCGACGAACATACCACCAGCACCTAAGGATGCATGGCCAAAACCAACTGTTTTATCCGCAACTATTTGAGGAGTTACAGTGATTAAAAATGTAATAAGACCTGAACAACCGGCAATAAAACGTTGTTTACGCAATCGTTTCTTTTCCATTAGGTTAAAAGGTATTAAGAATGAGATTAATAAGGATAGTACTCCCATTGTCCAGCCGAATAATGTCCAGAAATTCGGGTAATTATTTATCTTGAATACGTCACCAGGGATGGTAAGTAAACAAAATACAGAACCTAATAGGATAAACGGGAGTAATTGCATTATCGAATCTTTTAGGGTTACGACCCACACATTATGATTAACTTTGCTCATTTTTGGGGAAAAATCATTTTCAAGCCATTTAATCATTTTATCCATTCTCTAACCCCCCGACCTTATTAATTTAGAATTCCTTTAAAAGATCTTCTAACGCCGCATCTCCATCAAGAGTGGAATAATAGGTAGGTTTCATCAACAAAACCTTCACATTCGTTTCACCAATATAGTCTTCGATTTCATCCAATATATAAGCCAGGTGAGGACCTACCATTAAGGCATCAATCTCATCAATATAGTTTTCAATTTCTGCTTCACCACGGGCCTTAATGTTAATGTCAAGATTCCGCTTTGCGGCTGCTTTACGGATGTTTGCCGCCATAAAACCTGAACTAGCTCCAGACCCACACACCAGTAATACGTTTAATTTCACCATGTTTACTCCCTCCACCTTCTATAATTGTAAGCGTTTTATTACTTGCTATTACTATAAATTGTTTCTCGACAACTCTCAAATATCGATTTACACTATAATGGTGCAAACAGTTGTATGGTCTCTTTTGGTGAATAAATATTACGATAAAAAAATATTAAAACCTTTACAAGGAGGTTAACGTGTTGAATGTTAAATATAGAAATATTCTTCGACAATTAAGTATGCAATCTGACTGGACTCCTTCCACCCAGCTTGCCAAAACAAATGGCATCTCTAAACGAAGTGTGAAAACCTATATTGCAGATATTAATTCCATGGCAGAAGGTTTGATTATTGCATCGAAAAAGGGGTATAAAGTGGATTTAAAAAAATTAAATTCCTTTTTCGTGTATACAAATGACGTCATTCCACAGTCTCCGAGCGAGCGTACCGTTTATTTGTTAAAGCGTCTGGTAAATTCAGATGTTCCGCTTGATCTTTATGATTTAAGTGATGAATTATTTGTCAGTGAGATTACATTAAAGAATGATTTACGCAAAGCAAGAAAGCGCTTAACAGAACACCGATTAGAATTAAATATGTCTGGGGAAACCATTCAAATTAGTGGAAACGAAAAAAATAAACGAAAATTAATGAGCTCCCTTCTTTATCGTGAGGCCAATGATAGTTTCTTAGATATTGATAAACTAAAAGCGTCTTTTGAAGGTTTTGATATTGACTGTATTCGTAATGTTATAGCAGAAGTATTTTCAACCTGTCATTTTTTCACTAACGACTATGCTCTGACTAATATTGTTTTACATATTGCGATTGCGATTGACCGAATGAAAAATGGATTTATCTTTACAGAGCAAATGGATGGGACAGCAAACCTTGACACGGAAAATGACATAGCGCGGATCATTGCCGACCGTCTTGAAAGAAATTTTGGCGTAAAGTATTCAGAAAGTGAAATCAGAGACCTAGCACTACTTATATCAAGCAGTGGAACAAGTATCAACTTTATGCATTTACAGCTATCAGAATTAGAGGAAGTTGTAGGAATACGGTGTATTAATTTGATACAAAAGATTTTAGAGGATTTGCGGAATAATTATTATATTGACATAGAAGATACAGATTTTTTAATACGGTTTACTCTTCATATTAAAAATTTACTATTACGATTAGAGAATAAATTTACTAGTAAGAACCCGTTAACTTCAACATTAAAGCAAAATGCCCCCTCCATTTATGACTGTGCTGTGCATGTTTCGATTACTATAAAAAAGGAAACTGGATTCACATTAAATGATGATGAGATTGCCTATATTGCTTTTCATTTAGGATACGCTTTAGAAATGCAAAAGCAAGCCAATTTAAAAATTACTTGTTCCATTTTGTTCCCTTTCTATTATAATTTCAACGCCCAGCTAATGGACAAACTAAAAAAACACTTTAATGAGGATCTTTTAGTTCAACATGTTGTCACAAATGAAAGCGAGTTAAACGCATTAAATAGCGAACTTATCATCTCAGCTGTGCAGTTAAATTCAGTACCAAAGGTTCCGTTTGTGCTAATCAATCCTCTTTTTTCTAGTGGTGATATCTTTAAGGTTGCTAATAAAATCAATGAGCTGAAAGAATTGAAAAGGCGAGATTCATTCAAGCAAAATATTAGTAGAATTATGGACAAACTGCTGTTTGAAAACACCGAACAGTTTTTAACCCAAGAAGATGCCTTGAAGAGAATGTGTGAAATCATGGAACAATATGAATATGTTGATTCTGGTTTTGTTTTGAATGTAATGGAACGTGAGGCAATGTCCACCACCGCTTTTGGACGGATTGCCATACCGCATGCAATAAAAATGAATGCAACGAAGACTGGTATGTTTGTTCTAATTAGTAAGAATGGTATCCAATGGGGGGATTTTAGAGTAAACTTAGTTATACTAATATCCGTTAATAAGGATGATCGAAAACTTTTTCACGAGATATTCGATTCACTCGCCACTATATTGACCGAAGATGGAAATATATCAGAACTTCTCACCGCAGATAACTATCAAAACTTTATGGACATACTAGTTAAATGTTACTGAGTTTACTTTCGATCCTCCCAAGTCCTTTCAGACACACTTTTATTCTCTTTTAGGTTTATTAAAAAATGAACCATTCTTCCTTCCTAGATTGAATGATGGAAAATGCGACTAAACACTTATATTCCAAGAATTTAGTCGTTTTACTTTCATATTTATAAAGCCTTGATAAGAAGCTGCATTTACCTTGTAGGTAACTTTACTTTCCTCTGTTGATACAATAATTATTTGTTTCTGTTTTATGCATCTTGCATTCTCTGGTGCTGCATAATAAATAAGACTTAATGATCCTGTTGTTTAATTATCTCCCCCCGATCGTATTAAAGAAAATAAAAAACCGTCAAATTCTGTTTCCCCTCCATGCCCCGAAACTTAATGTAAAAATCAAACTTCGGGGAGCGGTGGGTACAGTTAAACGGCTCTTTAGGTTTAAATAAATGTTTTAACGTATATTTATAAAATCATATTTTTAGTGTCTATACTTTTGTAATCAGAGTCTAGTTATCAGCCCACTACAGCTAGTTGTAGTTAAGAAGGATTCGTAACAGGCGTATAAAAAGTACGCTCCCGTTTTTCGAGTAAGGGGACGATTGTATCTAATACAATCCGCTTAAAGTATGGTGTTTCTGAGTGGTCGGCAAGTGCTTGTTCGTCTTCATATTGTTCAAACAATAAAAAAGAATCTGGGTCATCTTTCGAGCGGTTAACTAGATAGTTAATACATCCTTTCTCTTCCTTAACTAACAAAATCATTTCTTTCAATGCTTGTTCAACTGTATCTGCCATACCAGCCTTACATTGATAATTTGCTGTGAGTACTATCATGTCATGTAATCTCCTTTTATTAAATAAATGAATTAATATTGATAAGTATTAGTGTAATAACTCGAAAACAGACTTGGCAAGCAAAGAAGCCTAAAAACATCAAAATTCTATTCCAATGACACTTGAACAAGCTCTCTTTTAAATATTTGGGACTTTGGTTTTAAATTAAAAAGTTAGTGGAATAACTAAATAACTTATTAAGATTGGAGAATGGACTTATAACCTTTTAGATCCTTAATAAGGAAGGAAGCAAGCATACTTAGATTGTCCTCATGTTAAGAAACAATGTATAAATTGACAGTACCCGCTTAAATCCACCTTAGAAATTCTATAAATACTTCTACCCTTTTCAGCTTTACTTGTCTTAATTTACTTTGTCCTGATTAAGCTTATTTTGTTCAAAGAAATTAAAGTATTTCACCTCAAATTATAAAACTCTTTCTTTCCATCTTTAATCACAAACCGAAAACAATTATATATTATTTCTTATTTCCTACTTTCCTAGTTTTAATTTATTAAAAATTGTCCAAAAGGGAGTGTTTTTAGTGAACGGAAAAAGAGTCATGTATCAAGGGAAAGAATATATAGTAGTTCACAAATATGATACTGGTTATTGTGAGTTAAAAACCTTAGAATACTTTCAGTTTATATTAGTACACGAATCAGAAATAACATTTTTAGATTAGCGAACCAGCATCATTATTTAAAGTGATATTACTAATGGTCCCTCTCCATAGTAATCGAATGGGAATGGCATAGTAGCACTACTATTTACTCAAGTTTGCTAGTTTCATCAACTCTCTCAAATAGTGAAAAAGGCTTCCAATTACATAAGGAAGCCCCTGTTTATTTATGTTTGGTTCTTCATTAATACGACTGCAAAAGATGTACTAGTATTTTCTCCATATCTCTGACCAATTTAACTAAGTCACTGCCATGCTGTTCTGTATATTTCCTTTAGATAAATATATTTAAACAATACTTATATCCTCTATCCACCTCTCACAATTGCTATAATTGCCAGTACACCAACAAAAGCAATGGCTCCAAGACATATAGCAGCAAATACCTTCACTCTTAACCTTAAACTGTCACGCATATTTATTTCCCTCAAACATATAGTTTTTTGTTTTGGCAGAGATATTTAAAATTAAGGTTAATGACAACATATTGGCTAGGATGGAGCTGCCTCCATAGCTTAATAGAGGTAACGGTATACCGGTAATAGGAACTAATCCTATTACCATTCCCACATTTTCAAATATATGAAATGTCAGCATAGAAACAACACCTGCAGCTATTAAGCTTTCATATTCTCCTTTACTTTTTATGGCGATAACGATTATTCGATAGATAAGGAGAAAATACAAAGTTACGACAACACTTGCTCCGAGAAATCCGTATTCCTCCCCTACCACAGAAAAGATGAAATCTGAATGTGCTTCTGGAATGTTTACTTCTCCTTTCATATAGCCCTTCCCGTAATTGGTGCCTGATCCAATCGCTAATATTGATTGACTTAACTGATAACCAATACCTCCACTATATTCAAATGGGTCTAACCAAGAATGTATTCTATTTAATTGATATTGGTCTAATACCAGCAACAATGTATCCGGATAATAAATATAAATAACAACCAAGGCACCTATAGCCGACAATACAGTGGAGAAAAATATCGTAAGTATCTTCCAGTTTACTCCTGATAAAAAAATGACACCAAACATGATTACAAGTATGACCATAGCCGTACCTGCATCTGGTTGCAAAAGGATAAACAAAAGAGGAACTAGCGTTATTCCTACTATCTTTCCAATTAATATCATATCTGTTGAAATCGTACGATGAATATTTTTATCATTATGGTCGACAGTAATTTTAGCTAAAAACATGATTAAAAAGATTTTCATGAACTCCGAAGGCTGGACGGAGCCAACTCCTTTTATGCTAAACCATGCCTTAATTCCTTTTGTTGACGGAGCTATTGATTCTGGAGCAAAAAACAAAACTACCAACAAAAATACTCCAAACAAATATATATATAAAGACAATTTCTTAATCTGCTCCAAATCAAAATAATAAATAACCGCTGTAACAATCAATCCAACGGCATACCAAAATAATTGCATGCCCGCAAAGTCTTTATGGTATGGCAGGTACTTCTGTGCACTGTGAATGTTAATAATACTTATAGCCATAAGTAAAATAATGATGAACAATAAGGAATAATCAAAGTTGTTTCTATCTCTGCTTGCCAATCCAATTCTCCTATCCAAATCTCTTTCTCTTTTTTATTAAAAAATTAATTTCTTCTTTCTTTCATACCAATATTAAGACGCAAGAGAGAAAGTTCTGGTTTCAGAAAATTTGAGATTGATGAAAAAACATAAGTATTGTGCTGTAAATAAAAAGGGATAATTAGCTCCTATTCCGAACTAACTATCCCTTTTTATTAAGCTGCTTATATCATTTTTTTTTGATTTTTACTGCAAACACCTTTACCGGTTTCATTCTGAAAAAAAGGAAATGCTGTCATTGTTATCACATTCTTAAAAGGTTATTATAAGAATCCCCAAACTGAAAATTTTTCAGGAGAATTATGTTGAAGAATTAATAGGATTACGATAACTATTATTACTACAAAAAGTACGCTTAAACCCATTCGTTTCATATTATCACCTAGCCTTAATTAGTGAATAGCCTATTATATAAATAGTTTAGTTATTTCGATTTGCCAGGGCTTTTCCTACACTCTTTTTCCACTTAATTTCTATTGCATATCCACAAAAAATCTGCAGACATATGTCTACTGCTTTTCTATTTCTTATTTTACAAAGAAGCTTGTAGGATAGATAAAATATCTGCCTTATTTAACTTTTTAAAGTTGCCAAAGCCTCCATGCTCCATCTCACGAGCAGCTATTTCTGCTATTTCTTCAAGTCTTTCTTCTCCGATATCGTAATCAGCTAATCTTGATGGTGCCCCAAGGCTTGACCAGAAAGCACTTAGCTTATCAATTCCCTCTAAAGCAATTTCTCTGTCACTTTTTCCTGTTGTATCAATATCAAACATACTCAACATTAGACGCTTCATACGAACTATATCTTTATCTAGAACGTGTCTCATCCAATTTGGGAATAAAATTGCCAATCCGCCTGCATGGGGAATATCATAAACTGCTGATACAGCATGTTCAATAGTATGAGAAGCCCAGTCGCCGAAGTAACCCATTTGAAGTGTGCCATTTAATGCGATTGTCCCTGAATATAGAATTGTTTCTCGGTGTTCGTAGCTTTGTAAATCCTCCAGCAATTTTGGTGCTGTTTCAATCACTGTTTGTAATACGGAGTAGCACATACGGTCTTGTAATGGTGTGTTTTTCACATTGTGGAAATATTGCTCAAATACGTGACTCATCATGTCTACCATACCATAAACTGTTTGATCTCTTGGAACAGACTTAGTATTAACAGGGTCTAAAATGGAAAATGAAGAGTGTGTTACATCACTTCCCCACACATATTTTTCATTTGTTTCCCAATTAGTAATTACAGAATCCGGGTTCATTTCAGAGCCGGTTGCTGCTAGTGTTAAGACTGTTCCAAACGGTAGCGCTTTTGTAGCTATTACTTTTTTGTTGATGATATCCCAAACATCACCGTCATACAGTGCACCAGCAGCGATAGCTTTTGTACAATCAATAACACTCCCTCCACCAACAGCTAATAAGAAATCAATATTTTCATTTTGACAGATAGCAATTCCTTTTTTCACCGTAGATAATCTCGGATTCGGTTCTACTCCAGCTAACTCTAGCACATTAACATTTAAATCTTTTAATAACGTAACAACTTGATTATATAATCCGTTTCGCTTAATGCTTCCTCCACCGTAAACAAGTAAAATATTTTTTCCGTATTTAGGAAGTTCCTCTGCTAATGCTTCAAGCTGATTTTTTCCAAAGATTAATTTAGTGGGATTACGATAAGTAAAATTGTCCATAAAATCTGAAATACCTCCTAGATGAATTTTAAGTACATGGTCGCATTTCGCAAACAAGAATGTAAGTATAATAATAAAATCAAATAAAAACAAGAGAAAAGTACTCGTTTCGCGTACTCTTCTCTTGTTTATTTTCAGTATAATTCCAAATTGAATACTAAATGATTACTGTTAAATTGAGAGGATGGATGCAAGTGGGCATTAATCCTTGTCGGATTAATGCCCTCGATTACCATATTATTTTTATAGAAGATTTATAAATAAACCTGTATAAAATAGGCCCAAAAAAACTTTGATAAATTCCTGTTAATTATATGGAATTTGAACGCCCAACCCTTTTCATAAATCCATTTGCAAGTGGCACAACAATGACTCCAGCAAGGACGAGCTGCATGATGTTACCTGGGATGGAGCCGAATGGCTGAATCCAGTTTCCGTAAAGGACAACTTCTGTAAAATAGTAGCCGACAACTTTGATAATTAGGGCGACAGCTACTGCCAGTACATGTACGTAAACCTTTTTGCCTGGCATCTTTTCAGCAATAAGGCCTGCTACATAGCCCATTGCTCCAACGATAACAAATGTAAATGGAGCCCATAATGTCCAGCCTGAAACAATATCGAACAGAGCCATTCCGAAGGCGCCTACTATTGCGCCTGATTTTTTGCCAAAAACAAAGGCAGCAATCAATAGCGGTACGTTACCCAAATGAATAAGTCCCCCATTACCCATCAGCGGCAGCCTGATATTGATAAACATTGTAGCCAGAAACGTTAAAGTAATAAATAGTGCATTGAGAACCAGAATTCTTGTTTTGTTTTGTTCTGTCGTGAACATGTAAATCCCCCTTGTCATTTCCACATGGTTGTATTCCAATTTATAAAAAGAATTTCCACTTCTTTAATGATTACTAGTATAATGAAATCTGACAATATAAAAAGTGCCACTTTTCCAAAAAACAACATGGTCAGAACGGAGGGTTCCAAATGGATATGCTTATGTTTGAATTGAATAAAAACACAACAAAACCCTTGTATGAACAGCTTTATATTGGTATCAAAACTGCTATTTTGCGGCAACAAATTGAAGTTGGCACAAAACTTCCCTCCAAAAAAAAGTTGGCCGAATTTTTGAACATCAGCCAAACAACCATTGAGGTATCGTATGCTCAGCTGATTGCAGAGGGCTTTATTGTGTCAAAACCGCGGATTGGTTATTTTGTAGAGGATATTAATGAATTACCTTATATTGAAACAGAACAGGTTGAGTTGCCTGTGGAGCATGCAGAAAATCAAAATATTCAATTTGACTTTCATCCAGGAAAAGTTGATACAGACTCCTTTCCTTTTCCAGTGTGGAGAAAATACGCAAAAAATTTATATGATCTTCCTTCTAAGGAATTGTTACAGAATGGAGAACCTCAAGGGGAATACACATTAAGGACTGAAATAGCAAAATACCTGTATCAATCACGAGGAATTGTGTGTAAACCAGAGCAAATTGTCATTGGCTCGGGAACAGAACAGCTCCTTCCGATGATTTTAAGACTGCTTGAAAATGATTCAAACTTTGCCCTTGAGAATCCTGGCTATTCGGCCATCCCTCGAATTCAACTGCAAAATAAAGCAATTCCGATACCAGTTGATGAAGATGGATTGATTGTCGATGAACTGGAAAAAACAAATGCAAATGTGGTTTACATCACGCCATCCCACCAGTTTCCGACTGGTGCAGTCCTGTCCGCCACAAGAAGAACACAGCTGATGCATTGGGCAGCAAAGCTCGAAAATCGCTACATCATTGAAGACGATTATGACAGTGAATTTCGATACACCGGAAAACCCATTCCCGCCCTGCAAGGAATGGATCAAAACGATAAGGTGATTTATCTGAGTACATTTACGAAGTCATTAATGCCTTCATTACGAGTTGCCTATTTTGTTTTGCCTTCCACATTGCTGAAAAAATATAAGGAAACATTCAGTTATTATTCAGCAACAGTTCCAAGATTCGATCAGCATATAGTAGCAAGCTTCATGAGAGACGGTTATTTTTCCAAACACTTAAACCGAATGCGGAAAATTTATCGTAAAAAGCTCGATAAACTGACCCATATCTTTCATACAGATTATCCAGAAGTTATCATCACTGGAGATCAGGCCGGGATGCATATTTTAATTTCCCTTCCCCTCCAAAAAAGTGAAAAAGAGCTACAAACAATTGCAGCAGAAAGCTCTATTGCCATTTACCCTGTAACTGATTATCTGTTAAAGCCAATAGAATACAAGTATCCAACGTTTTTGTTAGGATTTGGCGGCATCCCATTTGAGAAAATCGAGGAAGGCATACACCAATTGATGCAATGCTGGGGAATAGCAAGATAATTAAAGAGATAGCTTACGTATTTTTATATCTTTGATTTCAATCAGCGTATTCTTAAGGTAACTATTCCAAAGACTGTAGGTTGGAGGTTCGTCTCCTTTTTAAAACATGCACAAGCCTTGATTTTCAAGGCTTTTTACTTTTTTTAAAATGTCCAAATCACCAAAATTACATGCTAATTTATAGATTCATATATACTTTTTCCTTTCTGTAAAAGAAACAGTGTTTTTTCTTTTCTCTTTTTGTAATTTATCATTTTTTAATACATTTCTTCACAAATTCTCCACAAAAACATTGTCAGATAATATATTTATTATCAATTCTAAGAGGACTTTTAATTAACAATACATTCAATTCCTAAATAATCTATGAATCCAATAAATCCCATCTGCCTACATAGCAAGTAAACCCTTATCATACAATCAAGTAATCTAGGTTAATGCCCTTTTAATAGCGTAGTCAACTAAAAGGAAAAAGCCCTCTTTCTAGAAAGTAGTCTTAAAATATCATTAAAAATATTAAACATTAGAGTAAAAGTCCTTGAAAGATTGACAATATTCAAAACATTCTAAGTGAAGTATTTATCTTTTTTTATTTATCCCTATAATGGGAAATAGGCAGGTGAAAAAATGAAAAAATTATCTAATATTTTAATGTTTGTCCTATTAATGGGATGTCAATTCTTTATGTTAGGTTATAGGTATAAGCTAATTGATGAAGATGAATATTATCATTTCATAAAATTGTTCCAATCAGATATTTATTATAAACTTGCCTTGTTAATGATAATCCTATTTATAATAGCAACTGTTCTATTTTTTGTTTACTTTTCTATTAAATTTTATTTAATAATAGCCAATAAAGTTTTAAATTTACAGTTAAATGCCCATTTTGTGTACTATTTAGTTTCTATAAATCTTATCATTACTGCATTTCAAGTGTTAATACAAGAAATGATCAGCAAAAATCTACTGCTTTCTTTATATTTAAATCCCCTAGTTTTACTTAGCGTAACAATTATTTTTATACTTTTGATTTACAAAACGAAAAGGGTATTAAATTCCCTCTTACTTTCTATGCTATTTTACATAGTCAATATATTTATTACACTTATTTTTGTATAAAAAACAATATAAAAAAGAAGCTGGGACAAAACGAAAATACAGCCTATCCCTATCTAAACATGAATAATAAATTATTTTTTCTAACTTTAATAAAATATGAATTCGAGATTAAAAATATCAAAAAAACTGAACTATTATTCGATATTCGAGAAAATAGTTCAGTTTTAACCTAGATTTATATACTTATGTTCATTAGCTCGGACGAACTAAAATTTTACATTCTTTTTTATCACTTATCAGTTTCTCAAAACCGTCTTCCACAATATTATCTAACTCTATAATACTTGTGATGACTGGTTCAACATTCAATGAACCCTTCGATAACAAATCAATCGCTTGGGCAAAAATATTATTATAACCTAGAGAGGAATTGATTTTTTTCTCACTGACTACTTGAGTTGTCGGGTGATACGTAATTGGATTAGCGAACACACTTACAATCATGAACTCACCATTAGGTTTGATGCAGTCAAGTGATTGGTTGAAGGTAGCTTCCACACCAGCAACGTCAAAGGAAACATCCACTCCACCGTTTGTTTGTTCTTTAATAACTTGAACGGCATCCTCTTCCAGCGGATTGATTACAACATCTGCCCCCATTTTCAGTGCTAAATTTCTGCGTTCCTCACTAACCTCCGCTACGAAAATCTTACTAGCTCCTGCTGCTCTTAAGCTTTCAGATAACAGTAGTCCGATTGGTCCTGCCCCAAAAAGAGCGACACTATCACCAATTTTGAACTTGCTTTTCCTAATTGCCTGCAATACAACGGCAAGTGGTTCTACTAGAGCTGCAAATTCATAGCTTAGTGTATCAGGCAATAAAAATACATTAGCCTCTTTCACTACAACATATTCAGCGAAGCCGCCGTTTTCGTGAATGCCATATGATTTCATTTCAGGACAAATATTATAATTCCCTGTTTTACATGTATCACACTCACCACAGCCCCAAATAGGTTCAATAGCAACTCTGTCGCCAGCTTTAAATTTAGTTACATTACTGCCAACTTCCACAATTTCTCCAGTAAATTCATGACCTAAAATCATTTTATCTTCTGTTACAAAGGTTTTATGTAAATATTCATGTAAATCTGTACCACATATACCTGCGAATTTAACTTTTACTTTAACAGTTCCTTCTGTAACTTCAGGTGAAGAAACTTCCTCAATTCTTACATCCTTCGAACCATAATAGACCAAAGACTTCATTTATTTATCCCCCATTCTCAGTAACTAGTTGTAATCATAAAATAGTAGAGTATGCTATTTCCACTATACTTAGCTGACTGTTCCTCGTACCTTCCATGACTACATCTTCTAACTAAAGTCATACTTACTTATTATATGTAACCAAATTACTCAATACAACTAACATGCTCTTACTTAAAAATACTAGTTTATCTATTATTCAAAAATTACTGCAGACTACTAGTAGTTCTAGAAGCACTGTAAGCTTTCGCTTACAGTGCAAATAATTATGTTAACCAGGATTTTTCTCCTAGAACATTTAAAACAGTAATTATATAGAAGCATACGACTAGCCAGTCACATACTTCTTATAACTATCGGTGCGTATTGATTTTTTAGACAAATAGAACCCTACGTATCTAAAACTCTTTTTAAGAAGTAATAGTTTTAATGTATTGTCCGATCTCATTGCTTTGGTCATTTAGGTTTTGGATATCCTCCATAAACTCTACCATTACACGAGATTGCTCTGCAGATGCAGTAGATACTTCACCAATACTCACTGTCAAATTTTCCATATTTGTTTGGATTTCTTGCAGTGATTTACCGATCGTGCCAACGGCATCCTTCGTTCCGATGGAAAGCTTGCGTATTTCATCTGCCACGACACCGAAGCCTCTACCTGCTTCGCCAGAACGTGCTGCTTCAATTGCAGCATTTAAACCTAGCAAGTTCGTCTGTGCTGAGATGTCTTCAATCAATTTAACAACCTTGCTAATTTCCTGAGAATTCGCATTAGCATGTGCTGCTTGGCCATCTATATCCGTGCTGGTTGCGGAAAGTTCCTCCGCTTGAGCGGCAACTTGCTGTACTTTGCCCTGCAGACTGCTGACAATAGTACGTAATTCATCCAAATCCTTATCTAAAATTTCTTCATCCTTCAATGTTTTCGTTATTTGGAACACACCGACAATCTCACCGTTTTCATCACGAATTGGATTGGCCGTATAGTGCATACCAACGCCATAGCGTTCTTTTGGAATATGTATCTTTATTTTTTTTCCATTAAGTGCTTGTCGAAGTATATCGTTATCTTCAGTAAAGGCAAAGTCACCGACCTTAACACTATAATCCAAATCTTTTGACTGAGAAGAGAAAATAAAATTCTCTGTATCTGTAACGACAACAGCACAATTTTCACCAAGGTTTTTTTTGATTTCAGGCGCTAGTTTAACCAACGCTTGTAGTGTTAAATGCATAATATACGCTCCTATTCCTGGTTAGTTACTTTCTTCATATTTTCAATTATTTGTTTACTTTTTTCATCCAAAGCTTTAATTTCATCCATGAATTCGACCATGATGACAGACTGCTCATCTGACGACGTGGACACTTCATTAATACTAAGGGTCAGATTTTCAATGCTCGACCGGATTTCAGTTAAGGATTTACCAATTGTCTTCACCGCGTCCTTTGTATTGTTAGATAGTTTTCTAATTTCATCTGCCACAACACCGAAGCCTCTTCCTGCTTCACCAGAACGAGCTGCTTCAATAGCTGCATTCAATCCAAGCAGATTTGTCTGCGTAGAAATTTGTTCAATCAATTGAACTACTTCGCCTATTTGGCGGGAGTTTTGATTTGCACTTTTTGCTTGATCATTAATATCACTGCTAGTTGCAGAAAGCTCTTCAGCTTGAGCGGCTACATACTGTACCTTACCTTGCAATGCATCAATTACCTCATTAATTTTGCTAAGCTCTTTATCTAGCTTATCTTGGTGCTCTAATGTTCGTGATAATGATAACAGTCCAACGATTTCATTTGTTTCAATATCCCTAATTGGCGTGATGGAAGTTACGACTGGCGCACCGAATATTTTTACATCTTCTGTTTTGGAAATAATATGTTCACCCCTGAGTGCTTGCAGATAAACATCGTGTTCATCCAGTCTTGACCTTCCGACTTGAATGTCCAGATTTAATAGCGTTGATGGGGCAAAAAATACAAACTTTTCCGTATCCAGCACACCCATTGCGGCTGTTGGTCCAAGTGTATCTTTTATAATCGGGGCAATATTGACTACTGCCTGAATCGTAGAATTCATAAAACAATCTCCTCCATATGCACTTTTCCTTTATATCGGTAATATGTACCAAATGTGAAGTCATTCACTAAAAAAAAGACAGATTTTTGTCACTTTTTGTAGAAAAATAAGGATATTGTACTAAAAAAAAGGATAGATATCCTGTTTTAAGCCAAGTTAATTTTTTAACAAGTAATCTTTTTACCTAGGTTAAACAATTTTTCAGTTTCTATTGTAATTGCAATAGAAAACACTCCAACTTTAAAAAATGATGTATATTCTTCTCCTCAAAATAGTTATCACAGTTGGAATTCCCTCTAAATTCTTCTCATTAAATAATTACCCCAACAGAAAATCCCTGCCAAGACAACACTTGACAGGGAATTATTTTGATACATGAAGTTTAAGAAAGGCGGAATGCTACGGGACTTGTAAGCTCAAAGATTAATGCACATCGTCAAAAAGTCTAAATATCTTCATTTAATTTTATTATTCTCTGTATCTATATCTGCTAAAATTTCATCCACAGTTCTTTTTGCTTGGGTAACAAATTCAGGGTTGGTTACTCGGTAGTATGGAATAATAAGCACTGCCTGATGAAGTGCATACCCTCTGGCACGAAGCCAAGTATCTTTATCCGCATTGATCGAATTTTGAAAGACTTTCCGCCCTTGGGAGTTGAATATACTCCAAGCTGGTATGAGGTCGAACGCCGGATCTCCAATTCCAACTCCTCCGAAGTCAATAATTGCAGCCAATCTTCCGGAATGAACCAAAAGATTTGGTCTAAGCAAATCAGCATGTATCCAAACTGGTTTACCGTTCCAAACAGAGGCTTTACACGCATCCTCCCATGCTGCTAATACTCTGTCTTTGTCCAGCAAATCACCAGCCTCATTAATGCTTTCTAATGTTTTTTGATTTAACTCAAGCAAAGGTAATCGTCCTGCTTTAGGCGCATCAGCCGGCACATCAAGTGAATGCAGCTCATTTACAAAATCCGCTAAATCCTTAGCTGCTTCAGTTTCGTCATGAATTAACTCCTCACAATAGTTATTGCCCTCAATCCATTTGTATATTGCCCAGTTCACAGGGTAAGAAGCAGTTGGTTCTCCTAAAGCAATCGGTTCAGGTATTTTAAGTGACAAGCTGGGAGCAAGATAGGAAATCCATTTCCACTCTTTTTCTATATCCGCCCATTCCTTAACCCTTGGCAGCCGAATATAAAGCTCTTGCCCCAGCCTGTATACATGATTCACCGTTCCAACTGTATTTACTGGAGTTATCGGCAGCATAGAGAATTGAGGGAATTGCTCATTGATTAGATATCTAGCTAAACTTAAATTAACATCCAATTCATTTTCATGCATTTTGCTCATATTCCCACCTCGAATTTATTTTACTGTTCACATGGCATTCTTCTCTTAATCTCTGATTATAAAACGCTTTCAAAAGTAGATAAAGCAGTTAAAATAATAATTTTGATGAATTCTATTTTGTCTTTTTTAAAATACAAATGCTGACTCACTAAAAGTGTCTTGAGGTATAGTAATTACTGTCTTTTTATAGATTTTGAGATAACTCCATATCAAACTGTCATTTTCAATCTTTTAGGACGTCATAAAGAATAGCTATTCTTAAATTAATAAGTTCTTTATTAAAACCTGAATCCCTTCTTTAACTTCCATCATATACAAGCTCATAATATCTATTATCTTGAATTTATTGAATAGCTTGGTAGAGGAAAGCTTTACAGTTCATTTATTACAGAATGCTACCTCGTTCGTTTCAGAAGAATAAGCTATCGAATTTTAATATAAAAATACGCCCAGTTAAATTCTAAACAAAAAAGGACGTTATCCCCTCTTGGAATGCCGCTCCTGGAATCAAATTTATACAGTTTGTTTATTACAGAATACAGTCTGGTTAGTAATTAACCATAAAAATAAGATGTATAGATGAAAAGTTTATATTAAGCTATATTTGTATTATGGAATAATATCTATTTTCAGGAGGTTTTTGGAATTGTATCTATTATTGTCAATAGTATTATCAACAATTAGTTTATACATTATTTATTTTTTAGGTCAAGGTGAAGGACCTATCATAATTACTGGTATAGTGATTGGAATTATCATAAGAATATTATTTGTATTAAACAGCATTAATAAAAAATTAAAGAATTCAATACCAACAGTTATTGAAAAAAAAGAAGAAAAAGAAGATAAATATTGGCCTTAAGTCAATAGTAAAAAGAAATAGCGTAAGAAGTAAGCTGTGCCTATAAGATATTTGCAAAGGATAACTAAAAAAGGTATCAACTTATCTAAAAGTTCGTACCTTTTTTTAATAAGTATTTTTTTGTACTTAAACTACCACCCCCTTTCGTTTAAGTGTATGGCAATAAGTAATATAATGAATAATGTAGTCAAGTTTTAAGATCTGTGGTTAAACACAGTTTTTTATCTATTTCATCCTTTCACTTCCTTGTCAGTTCATAAGAAAAGTGATTCTAAAACATTAAAAAAGAGGCCATCCTTTTCTGGACAACCTCTTTTTGCTAATTATTAAATTTCTAGTAATGCTTGCTACCATTATTTTCGCTTCATATAAACATCTATACTTCAGAAAAGGTACCACCAAAAAAAGTAGCTCTCAATCTTTTATACTAAGAGAATACGGCTATTTTATGTGCGATAGATTCTGTTAAACGAGATGCTACTTTTGGAACAGCCAATTTAATAATTGGTGTTAACACCACACCAGATAATCCGCCTGCATGGATTTCCACAGTACAAGTCATTACTGTTTCACCGTTAGCATCTTCTGCAGTAAAGTGACCGCTTCCAGTAAAATTATCTGATAGACCTTTTAGTTCAAACTTAATATTTGAAGGCTCATTCCATTCGGTAATATCTACCTGTGCTTGTATTGTTTTTTTAATGCCTTTCACACTACCTTCAAACGTCCAAATCGATTGCTTGTCATTTATGATTTGATGTTCTTTATAGGCTGGAACTGTCGTTGCCCATTTTTCAAGATCACTGACATAATCCCAAACTGCTTGTACATCTACTGGAACTACTACAGAATGCGTTCCCGTTGCCATTATGATCCCCACCTTCATTATGTATGAAATGTAACATTACATTTCTACAAAATAATTATTACATAAAAAAGCATAAACTTACACTATTAATTATTGTGATTTTCTTTTTCCGTATTCAACTAAAGACCTCTAGTTTAAGTGAACCCTTTCCAAATTAAACCTTTCTTAATATAGATTTATATTTATTGTATACGTTATAAAACACTACTGCTGGAGAACAGCTGTTATGGTAAAATCACTAGGTGGTAGTGCTTGTAGGTTTCTCATATCTTCACAAATAGGGATCTCCGCACTTAGTAGTATATAGTGAACTGGTGTACCAATAGTAGATAGTACAGGTGGAATCAATGATATTCGTGGTGTTAGGGCTGCTTTTGCTCTTGGTGCTGAAGGAGTTTATGTAGGAACTCGTTTTATTGTTTCGAATGAATGTCCTGCTTCAGATGTTACAAAACAACATATCATTCATTCAAAAGGTGCAGACCTTCTTACAGTATCGTCAACCCAACACTCCATACCTAATAATGCAGCTCAAGAATTTGAGAATATGTATACTTCTAACCAAGTAGATAAAAAGTTAAGTGAGAATGGCGGCCTTCGCACAGGGATGCTGGAAGGACGGATGGATGAGGGAATTATTTCAGTAAACACGGCTATTGATTTACAGAAAAAAAGAGCTGTGAGGAAATTGTTAAAGAATTAATGGCTGGTTTTATTAACTAATTCCATCAAAAGTTTATTTCTACTTTACATTGATAAGAATATCGTGTGAAGTAGAAATAAAGTTTAAAATCACCATTCTATACTCCTGACAATATTGCGAATATTTCCACTTAAACTATACTGCCCTGTTTCTTCCAAAGGCTATTTTTTCATTTATTACAGGAATGCTTTCCCGTTAGTACCATAATAATGGAGTAAATCCATTTTCCTGCTTTTATGAACCTGTTCCACGACTTACGGATATTTTTTTGTTAAATAGTCTATCTTATTCGGCTAATTGAATTTGAGCGCAATGAAAATTGCCCCACTCAAAAGAGTAGGGCTAAGAAGTTCTAAGCTGTAAAAGTAGTTTATATCCATCCTCTTTATTTTATGCAAAAACCTTAGAAAAAGGTGCTGATTTTAATTCGACATCATAATCACGGCCCAGTTTTTTTCAGTAAGTTTTAAAGGAGCTATTGCAGTCTTTGAGGTATTTGCTTTCATATCCATTCAGTTTTTATCTATATACAATAAACAACCATGAACCAGTCACTCCATTTTCCCCAAGTTTTTATCCCTTCCATCAAACCAATTTTAATTTCAAGTATGAACTCGCTAGCGACCAAAAGAATTTTATTGTTGTTTCTCCATCCATTCACGGAGGGATGGACGGAACAGAGCGGAAAGTCTTGCATCCCGAAGTTGCTTTCTTACATATTCTTTATCGTAATATACAAATCCATCTTCATAACTAGC
>Ga0209463_1000717_pt1 | contig 23195 bp, 21 predicted proteins | sample AgamicMgSfrz_FD_187169 | JGI IMG/M metagenome (GOLD analysis project Ga0209463, IMG submission 187169) | Agave microbial communities from Guanajuato, Mexico - Mg.Sf.rz (SPAdes) (version 2) | ecosystem: Host-associated > Plants > Phyllosphere > Phylloplane/Leaf | place: Guanajuato, Mexico... | reverse complement strand
GGCGCGCGTCGCCATCCATCAGCCATGCAAAGGCCTGGGTCTCTTCGTTATCAAACGTAAGCAGGCCAGCGCTGGCCTCTGCCTGCTCCAGCGCCTCAAGGCGTAGCGTCCGGGCGCGCTGCCCGGTTTCAGCCAGCGCCGAGGCGAGCGTAGCCAGCCAGGGCCACTGCGTATCCGGCATCGACGGGCGCGCCAGGCCTGCCAGAACCTGGGCACGCTGCAGTTCCCCCTGCATGGCCTGCTCAAGCAGCGTCACGGTAGGCTTCGCCTGCGGCTTCATTGCCAGCCAGCTTTTCAGCTGGGTTATCGCCCGCGTCCAGTTACCGCTCAGGGCTAAAAACTGGACAAACGCGGCGCGCAGATCGGCGTCCGCCGGACGGGATTTGATCTCGGTTTCCAGGCGCAGCAGGGCGTCATTAATCGACTCATTACCCAGATGTTGATAAAGCGTATTCATAGCGGCTCCTTAGTTCGCGGCGCGCCAGGCACCGACCGCAGGATCACGCAGCTGCGGGCGCAGCGCATCGACCAGGACAATTTTGAGCGTGGCATTAGGGGCCAACCACGGGGTCCAGAGCTGCTTCACGGCCTGCAAACGCGTCTGCAGTTGCGCATCGTCGCTGGCCAGCTCCTGAGAGACCTGCACCACCACCGTACCCTCGCTCTTCCAGCTGTTTAGCGCGCTGTCGTAAGGCAGGATCATCCAGCTCTGCTCGCTACCTTTGGTGCTGAAAACCATGCGCTCTTTATTCACGGAAGTGATGAGTACATCGTCCGCATTAACGCTGTCGCTCAGGCCAGTGACCGGGAAGCCGTGAACATAGGTTACCGGGGTCTCCTGCTGCCCGCTGCTGCTGGCCTGCGTCATCACCGCATGACCGCTCAGCCAGCTGCCTTTTTCACAGCTCGCCGTGCCGGATGCCGGAATAAACAGCGCCGGTGCGGCCGCACCGCCCTGCCAGAAGGTACGCAGATGACAGCCGTTTTGCAGCGTAAACTCCTGCCACGGCGTGCGATCCGCCGCGACCGAGAGCGTTTCCGGATTACCGGCAGGCGGGACCAGCGCATCGTTAGTGGCTGCGGCTACCTGCGGCTGCGTCTGCGCGACAGTGACCGCCCACTCCTTGTTTTTATTCGCCGTACCCTGAGCCAGCGTGGCACCCGCAGGATCGTTCAGCGTCCATGACAGCTGCTGCAGCTTGCCGCACTGGTTTTCCAGCAGCGCGCCCAGCCGAGGCATAAAGCTGTCGAGTATTGAGACCTCTTTATTGCCGTTCGCCACGATGCGTAACGCGACGTCTTGCTTACACCAGCTCTGCGGCGTTTTGTCCTTGATATCGTCTATCCAGATATCCAGCTTTTGTGAAGGCGACTGCACGATGCGATAGTTTTCAGCCTGTGCGGTGCCCGCGACAGCCAGAAGCGCCAAACCCGATAGCCAAAGTTTCATATAAGTCCTTGTGTGCCTAATCAATCCCGGAGGGGGAAAAACTGAGCTGCATCAGAGAGCGTATGCAGCAAGGTGGTGTCCTGAGGGCTGCCCATCCATACCGCCACGGCGGTGTAGTTATCCTGAGCGCTTCCCTCGCTTTCGCTGTTTTTTTGAATGAGCTGCTGCATTAAGGTCAGCCACTCCTGGGGCGTGTTGACCATATGCAGCGACTGCTTCATCTGCTCTTCGCTAACGCCGTGCCAGAAGCCGTCGGTGCACAGCAGAAAGACATCGCCATCTTCGACCGGGACGACATCGCTGTAGCTCGCCTCTGGGCCGCCGTTCTCTATGCCCAGCGCCAGATAGAGCAGGTTGCTGTTGATATTATCCGTCTGGTGCCCGGCATCTTTCATCTGCTGGATCAGGCTGTGGTCGGTGGTCACGTGAGAGAGCCAGCCGCGACGAAACAGGTAGAGGCGGCTGTCGCCCGCGTGCGCCCAGTAGGCCAGCTTGTAGTCACGATCGATAAACAGGCTGACCAGCGTGGTGCCCATCCGGCGGTAGTCCTGCACCGCCTGCTGTTCGCTGAGGATGGCGCGGTTCGCCTGCTGAATATAGTCGGGAATTTCTTGTGCGTTCAGGTGCTTATCGCCGTCGAAGCGCGAGATGATGCTGTTACGGGCAAGCTCAGCCGCGACGTCGCCGCCCGGCAGGCCTGCGATACCGTCACACACCACGAAGCAGGCCGCGCGCTCCCCGATGTTTTCTCCCGTCTGATCCTGGTTACTGGCGCGCGTTCCCTGGCGGGAGAGAGAGGCCGTTGCGATATTCATTCTTCTTCCGATCCGCTTTGTGAGTCTTTGTACTGATTCACCTCCATGTCATAGGCATGCAGGAAGGCTTCGCCAAACAGGGTATGGAAGTCATCTTCAATCTCGCCTGCCGTCTGGCCGTAGGTGCGAACGAAGTAGTCCCACAGTGCGGCTTTACGGCTGCCCGGCAGGGACAGACGCGACGTCACGCCATCCAGCTTCGCCTGCTCTTCGAGCTGCTCCGGGTTAAAGGATTGCAGCATGGCGGCGATAATGGCGCGGATGCCGGAGATCATACCCAGCTGGTGCGCCTGAAGATCGATCAGCGCATCGCGCACTGATTTCTTCGGCGGCATAAAGCCCGGCATGCGGGTACCAAACATCTGCATCAGCACCGTTTTCCCGGAAGGGAGCAGCTTGAACGGGTTGTTGGCGTCGTCCAGCACCATGGTCATATCCGCTTTCACGCCGCGTTTGAGGATCGATCGCGACGAGAGCAGCGCCACCGTTCCCTGAGAGAACATACTCAGCATCTGTCCGAGCTGGCGCATATTTTCCCGGTCGAACTGCGGCGTCGGCTGCATATCGCCAAGGCCCATCCCTTCCAGCAGGGCTTCCAGTAATTCGCCCTGCAGTACGTCGCCCCGGGCAGGCTGGTGCTGGGACGAGGACGCAGAGGCGGCGTTTTGCACCGGATCGATACGCAGGCGGCCTTTTGGCGTCTGCATTTGCGTGCGCGCAACCGCCTGCGGCGTAGGCATGGTAAAGCCCGCGTAGTCCTGGCGGTCTGGCTCTTCGGCTGGCATGTCAGGTTCAGCATGCGGCGCTTCCGGCAGCGGCTCGGCGGCAAACAGCGGCGAATTGGCCAGTGGATCGGCATTGTCAGGCGTCTGGGCCAGCGGCGCTACGGTTTCAGGCTTTGACGTCAATTCAGGTTCAGGCTTCTGCTCAGGTGCAGCGGTCAGCGGCGCACCGCCCATCAGGCCAAGGGGATCGTTATCTTCCGCAGGCGCATCGCTCTTAGCCAGTGGATCGTCTTTGGGCGACAGACTGTTTTTAGCCGACAGATCGTCTTTCGAAGAGAGATCGTCAGGATGGGTGAGCGGCGCGCCGCCCATCAGCCCAAGCGGATCGTCATTACGCGCGGCAGGTGCGCTGGCAGAGCCGCCGAACAGCGCCAACGGATCGAGTTCATCCTTCGGCTCCTCTTTTGGCAGCGAAGGCTCGCTCTCTTTCGGCGGCACCAGCGTGCTGGGCGTAGCGTCATTGAAAATGCTGTCGCTTTTAAACAGCGCCTCGTCGCTAAACAGCGAGTCGGTATTAACGTTTTTACGCTCCAGCTGGGGATCGCTGTTCTGGAACATCGCCAGCGGATCCTCGGCGTTGCGTTCCGGCTCCTTGGGCTGCGAGAACGGATCGTGAGATTCAGCAGGTTGCGGTCTGGCGCGGCTGCTTGAGATGCTGTCGGAAATAGAGAACTCCTGCATCAGGCTGTCCCAGATCTCAGTAGGCACCGCCGTAGGTGCGGCATCCGTTTGCGCAGAGTCGCTGGCTGGCTTCGATGCGGGCGCTGGCGCGGCGGCAGGTTTCGGCGGCGGCGGTGTAATCACCGCTGCCGGACGGCTTACCGGCGCAGCCTGCTGTTGCAGGCTGGTGACCTCGATGCGGTAGTCATCAATACCCAGGATGTCGCCATCCTGCAGCTCGACCTGGCGCCCGCGCTCCAGGGGAATATCATTCAGTGCCACGCGGGTCACGCTGCCCCGGTTGGTGATGTGGCACTCGCCCTGGGCATCCACATGGACAATAGCCTGCAGGCGAGAAATCGTGCGGTCGTTATCCGGCAGCACCAGATTGTTATCCGTTCCGCGACCAATGGTGCCACCGGGCGCATAAAATTCGAAGCTACTCAGGGGTGGCTGATGGCCAGGTTTTGTCGAAATAATCGTGAATCGCATAGCGTATTCCTGCTGGTATGGTTAGCACTCAAACGCAGCCGCTCTTAAGGAAGAGTGGCTGCGTTTGGGAGCGAATAAGTTGATTAAGAAACAGCTGAACGGCGAAAATAAATACGTCTTGAAAATAAGTTGCAATTTGTTTTAAGTGTTAGGATTTAACTGCATGATTAATGTTATTTATAGAGCAAAAATATAGCAAAACAAACAGACAACCAAAAAGTAAACATATAAGCTTGGATTATGTATAGCCGATGGCATTTGATTATCCAATTGATCCTTGAATCAGGCAAGGACTGTACAAACGCATATGCTTCTGGCTGGACGTAACGCTCGCGGGTAAATTTCATTTTCACCCCTTTATATAAACGCACAAACCAAATTATTTTTTGATAATTAGCTATTGAGCCAAAAAAAACAGCATAAGTTGTCATTATATCAATATCAAAACCATGTCCAAGGTACTCATCCAGCAACCTTCTATACTCCTCCTCATTCTTTTTAAACTGATACCTGTTAAAAATATCAATTATCACAGCAACTACAAATAATGAAACTCCTAAAAAAAGCAGTATGTTTTCCAATTCTTTGCGCCCTGATATAAATTAAATAGCGTAGATCATTTATGCAGTTAAGCAGCCACCCACACATTATGATAAAGATTTACCTCTTATCTATATTTTATAATTATGCCCGACACAAAAAATACCAGCCCCAGCCCCATTATACAGGCTAATAATTTATAAAAATCTTTCACCCAAGCCCAGTCGAAATTTTCTATCAAAACTTGCTTAGCCTCTGGCGTAACCCAACGGTTCTTTTCAAGCTGAAAGGCTTTTCCTTTCATGATTATTTTTATCAGCGAAACGCGAAACCCAAAACCGTACATCCCCATCTGTTCATAAAAATAATAATCTTCTAATTTTATTAGTGATTTTTGCTGAAGAAGTCTAAATGCTTCTTTCAGTTGAGTGTTATATTTTTTGTAGAATCTATTATAAAAATAAGCCGTAATGGCTGTGCCAATTAAAGCGCCATAAGCTAAAGACACTAAAATGATGTCTATTGTCAATTTAGTCACCACTAAAAATGAGGTGATTTGCTTTTTTACCTAATGATTCGCCCAACTTGGAGCCAAACCAAGTTGTAGCTCCAGTTAATAACGTACTGACTACAACACCACAAACTATTGAACCAACTCCTAGAGTTGGTACACCAACTGCAACACAAGCTGTTGTGGCACCGCTTATAGCGGCACTAGCACCAACATATGAACCTGCAACCCCACCAACAAAATTACTGTACTTTCTAACCGCCACTTTCGCACATTCACTCTCGCGCCCAGTGGTACAGGCATGGTACACATCGTTAGTGGTATTCATAAACGAGAGGCCTAACGCCACCCATCCGCCCGCCTTCATAAAGCTCGCTGCTTTTGCTGACCGGATAATGTAGCTGGCATACCCGGGGATGGTACCCACCCCAACCGTACTCCACTCATGAATAATTGAGCGTGTGGACAAACCAAGTGCTCTTTTGATGCTGTCGTAACGGTCTATGTTTAACGACAGACGGCCAATGCCTTTTAACAGCGGCTTAAGCTGGGCGAACAGCGCGTTTCGCTCTGTATAAAACTGCTGGCCAATCAGCGTGCCCTGCGTACGGAACTGGTTCTGGTAGGTCTGTTCTATCTTCACCAGAATCGACTCAATCTGGCGAAAATATCTTTCTCCCGCTTCTCCTGCCGTTCCGACAACTTTTTCGCCCAGGGAGGTCAACGCCGCAATGTGCTGATAGTTCTTATTCAGAAATGCCGCTACATTGTCATCCGTTGTTGCCAGGGCTGCGTTCACTTTTTGCTTCGCCATAATTATATGATTAAGCTGATACACCTGATTCTGATTCGCCGGGTCGGCGACGATCAGGATCTGTCCGGGCTTGACCCAGCGCATATCCCTGTTGAGATACATAAAGTAACGGGCCGCTTCGCTGTTTGGATTGTTAAACAGTAAACGCGCCTGCAAATCTAGGGTGCCCGCCTGCTGCACTATGCAATACCCGGGCGCTACAGTAGATTGTGTTCTCATCTTTAATCCCTGTTAAATCGCTTTAACAGCAACCTCTGACCGCTGTTTTAAAGCGACATGAGAAGACGACTTCTCATTTTTACTAAAATGATTTTGAAATGAGCTCAGCCTGTTAAAGGAACGACTGGTAACCTGACGTAGCATTGCTAACAATTTCAAAATACGGTTTGTAAAAATGATTCTACTGCGAACCGGTTAATCTCTGTAATGTATTTGTGCGATCCATCGCTATTACGGCTTGTACTATTTAAACTTACAATAGCTATTTAGTGCCTTTATCGTAGATCTTGTTAATGGCTTCGCTATTAGCGATAAGCGTACATTTCAGCACTTGATACTCACCCGGAAGTGAACCATCGATCTTTTCTTGAAGCTGATTATCAATGGTTTTGTCTGCCTCTTCGAACAATTCAGCGGACACGTTACTAGCTTCAAGCCACGCAGCTGCGCTGACCATAGCGTCGTTCTTTAAAGACTCACTGTCAGCTATTTTACTAATGCAACGGTTTTGCACCCAGTTGCTAAAAATCCCCTGCTGAGAAAAGCTGTTTACTTTTGGCAACGTTTGCGCGCAAACAACAGGAGAGGTCATTACCAGGAGAAATGTTAACAATGTTTTCATTTTAGGCTCCATGGTATGGTGTAACAAGAAACTTAGCTAATAAAAAACCCTTTAAACAACCAATTTAGCATTCAAATAAGCTTACTCTAAAAATAACCTTATTTGGGTACTAAGTTAGTACATTTATGCTTTGCATTTACTCAATCCTAAAAATACTTAGTTCACCTTTCGCACTTTTTCGCAGGTTGAAGTGAGCAGCATAACGTACCGCCTCATTCCCATCCGTAACCTTAAGGGCTACATCGTATTCACCAGCCTCCCAGTCAATACCGTTCCATTGATGGCAATCATGGGCATCTAACCTAACAACAGGTGAATAGGTAGCAGGTTCAGAAATGGTTTTCCACTCCGCTCCCTCTCGTTTCATAACCGTTGGTGTATAGCTGCTTAAAGACGTATCAAAAACCAAACCAGGGGTAATACTGAAGCATGGCTCGTTGTCTTTTAGCGTTACCAATAGCGGTTGATATTGCGCAGGGTGCGAGATGCAACCACTACTGATAAAAGCAACCGCAATAGACAGTAAGCACTTTCTCATATAAAACATTGTTTTTAACGTTAAAAGACCACTTGCGACTGGCATTCCTATGAATCACCTATTGAATGCAACCGCTTTAATAATAATTTTTACGATTCATTTAAGCATTTACTTAGAAGCTCAATTATCTTTTTTATCTTTATGCTTTCTAATAAGATCTGCTAACTCTCGGCTATGATAAAAATCGATGCACTTCGCCATGGTCATCGGCACTCCCGTCTGGCTTCCATATTTCTTATCAAGGAAGGTTTTGCCCAGCTTTTCTACGGCGGTATACGCTTCTAGCGAGTAGTCACCAAACTCAACATATCCCCTAGCCGCAGCAGAAGCATCTTCTCTCACTTCATCAGCCTGATACCCCTGTGCAAGACAGGTGCTCAAAGCATAGTTTTTCAAATACTCTTCTGGGCTGTACTCCATGCGACCAATTGCTTGTGAAGATAGCAAAAAACAACCTAAGGCAAGCAAACTACATTTATCTTTCATCATCATGCCCCAGGAAAGATAAAGTGAGCCCTTGCGGGCTCACTGCTATTACGCTTCTTTGTTTTCTTTGATGTTCCAGCCAGCGCTGCTCTCAGCACCTTTACCACCAGCAGCAGTCTGCTCCCAGTACTGCTGTTTCACTTTCGCAGCCTGGAATGCATAGGTCACACCAACAGTGTCACCATTGTCTGCACCGGTGTACTGAACGGACGTTACCAGTACGTCTTCCAGCGTGATACGACCGTATTCCACCTGCTGACCGCCTGCTTTACAAACAGACAGTTCAACTTTGGTCAGGTGTTTACCGCTGGCGCAGTGCTTCAGGATAGCGGTCGTTGATTTGTCGATCAGCGCGTTAACGTGCAGGTCGTTAAAGTTAACTTTACCGGCACCGCCGCCGCCGCCAACGCTCATATTACCCGGTTGGGACGCACCCCAGGAGAAAGAGTTAATGTCAGTCCAACCAGTGTGATTCGAGTCTTTCGATTCACCTGTAACACCTTCAACCTTCAGGAACATATCAATAGCCATAGTATCTACTCTTCGTGATTGAAAATTATTGCTTTCAAAAAAGCACTTATATGGCAAACAGGAAAGCATGGGGCTGAATAAAACCGTCCATATTTTACCTCTGCCTCTAGCCTGAACGCTGTTAAAGCGTTCAGATCATCCAGAGCGGTTGCAATAGCCACCACTCTAAATCTGGTCAAACGCGCTTATTACGCGAATGAGTAATAATTTTACTCGTGCGGCACTTACATCCGCAGCTTTGTTTTTCCGCCAAAGAATATACTGCAATCAATGCAAAGGATAACACTACCAAAATTAGTGCCCTCGTCACTTGCGTTATAGTGCTACGGCTGCGAAAAAATCAGTGAATCACCCAACATTAACTGACAACACTTATAAGTAACAGGAGTTAGTATTAATCCCTCAACTCGGTGGATTATCTTCAATCCAGGTACGTTCCGGATCGCCGCTAATCAACTGAGGGATGAGACTATCAAGCTCATCGCTATGGTATAGACGTAGACAATTTAAGGTCATGCCCTGTACCTTTGGCATTCTTTCGGAATGAAACGAATTTGCGCTATTTTTATACTTATTAATAATAGCGTTAATTTTATCATTGCCATTTTCAACGTCGAAAGGCACCCACTCAACTAATGCATTGCCGCTGCGTGCGGCGTCCAGTGAAAACTGACTCTTATCATCTGCAACTTGTGCAAGGCAGCGGGTTAGCACCATATCTTTAAGGACTTGCTTGTATGGCATCTTTTTTACAAACCATACTGGATCATCACCTGCATTTGCTGTTGCTGAAATGACAAACAATACAAACCCTAAAAGTCTATTATTCATAGCAACGCTTACCTCCCTGGCGGGGATCTGACTGATACTGTTGCTTTGCTCTAACGCTACTCGAAGCAAAATAGCCCAGTATTCACCCTAAGCGAAAACCCTTACAAGCTTACTTCAGCTCCCAAAACCAGATCTCCTTACAGTCTGTATAGCAATCTGAGTTACATTGCATCATGTTATCGCCAACTGGCTCCAGCAGATCTATATGGCCACCGTTGTAATTGGTAATCTTATTAAAGAACACCACGCCTTTGCGATTTCTTAATTTCTCTGCTGCCTGACGGATATCATTGTAGATCTCAGCTTTACCAAACACGCTTGTTTTATAAAGCTGATCTGCGAGTAACTTCGCCCCCGGCTCAATCTTCTTGCCTTTATAAGGGCCTGCCTTAACCGATAACCGACCTTCAAAGTTGACATTACATTTCAACAAAGCAAGGCTCATACGTACAGCACAGGTATTTTGATAACCAGCGTTAGATTTAATGAGTGCACTCGCATCATAACCAATTTCCGAAAAAAGTTGGTCTCGTGACACGTATCCAGGACGTACCTCATTAGCCGAATAATGGTTTTTCTTTAATTGCTCATAGAGTGGTTTCATTTTGGTTTGGTCTCTCCACAGGGAAGGTCTTTTGCCAATGCCTCAGTGATAAGAACAGATGCTCGCTCTTTTTTTCGCTCGGGGGACAATTTATTCATATAATCGAATAATCCCTCACGTAATGATCCCGGTAAAGCCAGCTTATAGCTGCACCATGCGGTACCTTCTGTGGCATCCATTACGCCCAGCAAATACATATTCGCTTTAATGCGCTCTCGCTCATCGGTTTTCGAAAGCCAGGCATTGAGAAAGCGCTCACCGCTTAGATTGACATCATTTCGTGAGAGCAAAGCCGTATCGCGCAAAAGGTTGGATGTGTCATCCGCTGGTTGTGATTCCGATGCAGACCATGCTGTTCCACTAAGGCTAAGCAGAACTAATGGCGCAGCGAGAACGCATTTTAGCGACATATCATATTCCTCCTGAATAATTGAAGCGGCTTGCCATGCCGGATCGCACGATCCGGCATGGCTATCATTTAAGAATCGTTGCTCTTCAGCGACGGCAGCTTCGACACCAGACGCAGAGAAACGGTCAGGCCTTCCAGCTGGTAGTGCGGACGCAGGAAGAACTTCGCGGCGTAGTAGCCTGGGTTGTCTTCGATCTCCTGCACCTGCACTTCTGCTGCGGCCAGCGGTTTGCGGGATTTGGTCTCCTGCGAGGAGTTAGCCGGGTCGCCGTCGACGTAGTTCATCACCCAGTCATTCAGCCAGCGCTCCATCTCTTCGCGCTCACGGAAGGAACCAATCTTGTCGCGCACGATGCACTTCAGGTAGTGCGCGAAGCGGCAGCAGGCAAACAGATACGGCAGGCGTGCCGCCAGACGGGCGTTCGCTGTCGCGTCCGGATCGTGATACTCCGCTGGCTTCTGCAACGACTGCGCGCCAATAAAGGCGGCGAAGTCAGAGTTCTTGCGGTGGATCAGCGGCATAAAGCCGTTCTTCGCCAGCTCGGCTTCACGACGGTCGCTAATGGCGATCTCAGTCGGGCACTTCATGTCCACGCCGCCGTCATCGCTCGGGAAGGTATGGCACGGCAGGTTCTCTACTGCCCCACCCGACTCCACGCCACGGATAGAGGTGCACCAGCCGAACTCCTTGAAGGAGCGGTTAATGTTGGCGGCCATCGCATAGGCGGCGTTCGCCCATGAATAGCTTTCATGGTTCGCGCCGTCGGTCTCTTCTTCAAAATCGAAGCTATCTACCGGGTTAGAACGAATGCCGTAAGGCAGGCGCGACAGGAAGCGCGGCATCACCATGCCCAGATAACGTGCATCTTCGGATTCGCGCAGTGAACGCCAGGCGGCGTATTCGGTGTTCTGGAAAATCTTGGTCAGGTCGCGTGGGTTCGCCAGCTCCTGCCAGGACTCCATCTGCATGACGCTTGGCGCAGTACCGGTGATGAACGGACAGTGTGCCGCAGCACCAATGCGCGCCATCTCGCTCAGCAGCTCCACATCCTGCGGGCTGTGGTCAAAGTAGTAGTCGCCCACGATGCAGCCAAACGGCTCGCCACCGAACTGGCCATACTCCTGCTCGTAGACTTTTTTGAAGATAGGGCTCTGATCCCAGCCCACCCCTTTGTAACGCTTGAGGGTACGGCCCAGCTCCTGCTTGGAGATGCTCATAAAGCGAATCTTCAGCATCTCATCGGTTTCGGAGTTGTTTACCAGGTAGCTCAGACCCCGCCACGCGCTCTCCAGTTTCTGGAACTCGTCGTGGTGGATAATCTGGTTCACCTGGCGGGAGAGCTGCTCGTCGATACCGGCGATCAGGTTCTGGATGGTACGGTAGGTATCGTTAGAAAAGGTAACCGTGTTCTCCAGCGCCTGCTGCGCCAGGGTTTTTACCGCGCTCTCTACGGCTGAACGTGCCTGGTCAGTCTTCGGGCGGAACTCTTTGTTCAACAGTGCGCTGAACTCATCCTGGCTAAACGCCTGCCCCGCCTGCTGCTCATGTTGTTGAGAAGGATTGCTCATCGATTACTCCTCGTTACCTTTTACGCTATCGTCATTTTTTGGCATCTGGCTCAGGGATTTGAGCAGGGTCGGATCCTGAAGGATCTTGGCGATCAGCTCTTCTGCACCGTTTTTACCGTCCATATAGGTCAGCAGGTTGGAGAGCTGCGTGCGCGCCTCCAGCAGCTTATTCAGCGGCTCGACCTTACGGGCAATCGCATCCGGCAGGAAATCTTCCATGCTTTCAAAGGTCAGATCGACGTTCAGCTTGCCGTCGCCGGTCAGCGTGTTGTCCACGTGGAACGCCACGCGTGGCTTCAGGGCTTTCATACGCTCATCGAAGTTGTCGAGGTCGATCTCCATGAACTTACGCTCGTCAACCGCAGGCAGGTTCTCAACCGGTTTACCCGCCAGGTCCGCCATCACGCCCATTACGAAAGGAAGCTGGATTTTGCGCTCCGCACCGTAAATCTCTACGTCATACTCAATCTGTACGCGTGGCGCACGGTTACGTGCGATAAATTTCTGCCCACTGTTACTCATTGCCATGATGCTCTCCATCAAAGATGCGCTGTGAAAATGTGGCGACCAGCATCAGGCCAGACGCCGTTACAGGGTTATGCGTCAATCGCGACGCCCAAAAATGTTTTCCAGTTGATGGACGCCATCCGGGGCCAGATCCCGAATGATGTCCATAAAGTTGAGTTCGATTAGCTTCTGCACCCGATCAATCATCAGCGGCGCAGGATGGCTAGGTTCATGTTGAGCAAAATACTGTTTGGCTTTCTCCAGCATCAGCTGAGCGTCGGCGCGGCTGGTGACCTGCACGCTGCGCCAGTCGGCGGCGTACTGAACCGGCTGGGCCGCAGGCGCAGCAGGCGTTTCCTCGCTTGCAGGTGCGGCGTCCTGCGGCGCTACTGCCGCACCGCCGTCGGCTGACTGGCAGGCGTTAGCCACCAGCCCAACGGTTTTTTGCAGTTGCTCCATCTCCGGCACGCCGCTTTCGCTCAGGTAGCCAATCAGCAGTTCGCGGATGGTTTGCAGACGCTCGTGGATCTGCACCACCGCTTCAATGCCCGGCTGGCCACCGCGGGCCAGTTCGTCAATGAGTCGTGCCCGGCCACCTGGCCACCCGGCGCACTCGGTCTTGCTGCCGTCCAGCAACGCTTGCGCATCGCGGAGCGAAATTTCATCGCCGCTGGAGCGCAGCAGTGGTGCACTGCGCAACGCGGCGGTGAGCTCTGACTTATCGCTTAGCGCGGCCAGGGCGTTAATGCGGTAGATGGGATCGGTTTCGCCATACTCCTCCAGCAGCGGATAGAGCGGCTCCCAGTAGAGCGAAATTGCCTGCTGGATTAACAGCAGCCCATCGGCATAACCCGCTAGCCCGCGCCGTTTGGTCCAGGCGTGGGTTAACGCCATGATCACCCGCAGATCTTTGGTGCGCTCCAGCAGACCGGAGGCAAGCTTTTCCACCGTGGTCCAGTCAGCAGGCTCAGCGGGAATAATGGTCGTGCCAAATTGCTGCTCGGCTTTCCCCTGGCTGGCCTGCTCCATTGCCTGGTAGTCAGCGTCATATTCCAGATTGTCGCCGCAGGGTTTCTCCGGGCTTATCGGGGTAAGAAAGTGATCGATGCTCATCAGATACCTGCTTATTCAAACATGGGCGGATAAAGCCCGTGACGTCCGGGTCTGGCCCCGCCTGCGGGATCGAACAGCAGCGTAAAGAGCTGTCCGGTAAAGTTACCGCTGTGAACATGGGTGTAGAGCGGATAACCATCGCTGCGGTTGGTCCACCAGAAGCTGGTCTGCCGCTGCGGATCAAAACACTCTGCCGCCTGCGGCCAGCTCAGCGTGCAGCGCTCTTCGCCTTCATAGCCAATGACGTCAAGGATGTCAGAGCGCACCTGCGGCTCTGCGGGCTGTGGCGAGGGAATGGCCATCAGCGCCTGATCCAGCTGTTCCGCAGAGAAGGTGTTGCGCACGGCGTGCAGCAGGACGCGACCCAGCTGCTGATACCAGCTTTCCGCCTGAGCCAGCAGGCGCGGCGACCACTCGGTCGGGTTAAAAGAGAGCTGGGCGCACACCGGATAGCGACGGCCAACGCTGTCGCGCCCCGGCAGCAGGCAGCCCATCTGCACCATCTGGCTGCCTAACATTGGCGGCACCACAAAATTCCACACCGGCGCGGCGCTGAAGTCGCGTTCGCCGCTGCGGAGCTCCTCCTGCTGCCAGGCGTGCAGACCTACCTGAAACCAATGCGACCACTGGCGCTGCAGCGAGTCAGGAAAGCGACGCTGTAAAAAATCGCCGGCACTGGGTAATTTTCCGTACCAGCTTGTCGCGGGGGTATTCGTCATACGGCTATCCTTGCGATTAAGGGCATGAGAAACGAGGAAGCTGGAACGGGTTGCGAATACTGTTTGGCGCAAACTCCAGCGTGACCTGATGGCCATCTACGGTAAACGTCGCCTGACGGCTCAAACTGCCGCCGCCTGGGCTGATACGTGCTTTATCAAAGAAACGGTTAAGTGCCCAGGCGCCGTTGGTGACCAGCGTCGAGGTGCTGCCGTTCGCCAGCCCCAGCTGCATACGCACCTGGTTGGTACCGCCCGGCCCTGGCCAGGTCATGATCTGCACCGCCTGCGGCCCGTGGCTGTAACGCAGCATCTGACCGTCTACGTCCAGGGACAGATTGAGAATAGTGTTGTCCATGCGGACGGTGCGCACCGTGACCTTATAGGATGGCGTCGCGGCACCGCTGGCAAAGAAGGCATCGCGAATCGACTGCGCCTGCTGGAAGGGACGCAGCAGCCCTTCGCTGCCCGGCAGCGTTTTGCCATCAATGCCCGGCATAAAGCGCCAGCTTGATTGGGTGGTGTCGACTTTATTGGTCAGGTTGTCGCGGAAGAAGGCATCCATCAGGCCGGTTCCAGGGGCAAACATCCGCGCCAGATCGTCCGGCGTCACCTCGCTGTTGGCGCTGCGCACCAGCGGGTAGCGGCCCGCGATAGCCTGACGGCAGAAACTGCCCACTTCGACATTAATCCGCTTACGCACGTTATCGAGGTCGCGGCGCTGGGTATCGCTGCTCGCACCGACCGCCATATTGCTGAACATGGTCTGCAATCCGCCTGGCAGGCGACCCGCGCTGGCCTGCAGGCGACTGATAGCTTCCCCTCCCGGCGCTGGCATGCCGCTGTTCGCTGCATCCTGTACGGCGGTCAGATAGCGGTACAGCTCATCCACCTGCTTGAGGAAATCATCAAAGACGATGGTTTTGCCGCCCTTCTCCAGGGGCTGCGCCAGCTCAATCATCGGCGCGTAGTGGTCAGTCACCAGCTGCTCCGGAGCCTGAGTTACCACGGCCCCCTGCTTCGGCGCGCCGTCGTTATTGCTGAACAGCGCCTCCAGGGTACGCGTGGCGCGATTGTTCTGCTCTTTGGCCTGCGCGGCATCCGTCGGGCTCGGCGTGTCACGAGAAAGGGTCAGCACCTTGCTCAGATTCATCACCAGACGACGCAGCGGCGAGTTGCTGCCTGAGAGCAGCCGGGCAGTATTAATGCGCTGGGAGAGATCGGCGCTGTTGTTGAGCTGAATGTCAGCCAGGAAGCTGTCCCAGTTGGCGATAAAGTCGCGCATATAGAGCTGACGCACGGCATTATCGGTCTGCTGCTTATCCTCCTGGGCCGAGGTGCTTCCCAGCACCCAGGCATCATCCTCATGCAGTGCGCTGGTGACGCTATCGATTTGCCCGTTGAAGCTTTTCCAGTAGCCGTCTGGGGTATACAGGCCCGGGACGCCTTCGCTCACCGGCTTGCCGCTTTTACGGGAAAACACCAGCTCGCTCTGCGGTCCGCCAAGCATCGACAGCGATACCGGCTTGAGGTTTTCGTCATGCTCAAGCAGGCGCTTAAGGCGGCCATACACGCGCGTAGAGAGCGGCTGCTGGTTGATCAGCGCCCGCTCACGGGCCACCAGCGTCTCGTCTTGCGCATACGGCGAGGCCTGGATCTGCGGCTCCAGCAGTTGGGTCAAATGCCACTCCAGCTCACGCAGCTGCGCCTGAGTTATGTTTTGCGGCAGGTTGCGCTCCAGGTTGAGCATTACCCACGAGTGCAGGAATTTGCCATCGTAGTGCTTCGGCTGGTAGAGCATCTGGTAGGCCTTCAGCGCTTCGTAGCTGTACTCTACGTCGCTGCCGTTGTCATTGCGTAACCAGGTGGTGATGTGCATCGCGACGGCGGGCAGCAGCATTTGCTCCAGCGCTTTTTGATACAGCGCCTGCGATGCGTTGCTGACGTCATACCCGCGATACAGCCCCATCCGTCGGGTGATCGGCGGTTCGTTGATATCAAACTCGTTGCTTTTCGGCAGTTCAACCAGTCCATTGAGCAGCGGCAACAGCGCAAACAGGTCGCGCTGCTGAAGGTTTTGCAGCGCCTTGCTCTGCTGTTCAACCTCCGGCACCTTCGCCTGCACCTCTTTCAGGTAGGCGCTGTTTTTACCGTAGCTGGTGAGCCACAGGCCGCCCAGAATAACCAGCAGGGCCAGCAGCGCGGCATAACCAGACCAGATCACCGCCCGGTTGCGTAGCTCCCACCAGCGATTCTCCCCGGCGATGCCCGCTTCCTGGAAGATGACGTTTTGCAGCAGATTCTTGATGAAAAAGCTCTGCCCTTTGGCTCCGGGGATCGGTGCCTCTTTGCTTACCGAATCCCAGTTGTCCGCCTCGTTGCCCTCTGGCAGCGAAAGCGCCCGGTTCAGCTCGCCCATCACGCGGTCAAACGGCATTCCCTCCTGGGTGCCGCTGGCAAAGTAGATCCCGCGCGGCGAAAACTCGGTTTCAAAGTTGGAGCGAGCAAACACGGTGCTCAGGTAGTCAGCCAGCAGCGGACGGAGCGCAGCGAACTCCTGCGGGAAGAGCCAGGCTTCAGCGCGAGTTTTGGCATCGTGCTCCTGCAGCATGGTCTCTGGCAGGCCTGCATCCAGGCGCTGCTGAAGCAGGGAGAACTCCTGCTCGAAGTTCCCCATCAGGTCAAAATCGGCCTGCTTAGCCTGCTCCCACGGCAGGGTAAAGCCCCAGATCTGGTCGCGCTGCGCCTTATCGAAATCGGAAAACCACGCGCGGAAACCTTTAAGCAGATCGACCTTGGTGACCATGACATAGACTGGGAAGCGAATGCCCAGCTGCTCGTGCAGCTCCGACAGACGCTGGCGCAGGTTTACCGCCTGCTGGCGGGAGGCCTCGGCGGACTGCGTCAGCAGATCGGAGATGCTAATGGTGATGATGACGCCGTTAATGGGCTGGCGGCGGCGGTATTTACGCAGCAGCTGGACAAAGCTGAGCCACTCCCCGGCATCCTGGGCCTGCTCGCTCTCCTGAGTGGTGTAGCGGCCTGCGGTATCCAGCAGCACCGCCTCATTGGTAAACCACCAGTCACAGTTACGGGTACCGCCAATACCGCGCAGGGCGGTTTTCCCAAAGCGATCTGCCAGCGGGAACTGGAGGCCGGAGTTGGCCAGCGCGGTGGTTTTACCGGAGCCCGGTGCGCCGATGATCACATACCACGGCAGCTGATAGAGATACTGGGTGCCGAAGCGTTGCGTCCACTGCGCGCTGCGGTTGCCCGCCTTGCTGAAATGGGCTTTCTTCAGCATCTGCGCCGCTTCATCAAAACGGCTGGCAAGGATCTGGTCTTCGCTATTCAGCCGCTGCTGCGGATCCACCGACTGCGGATCGGTCGTATCCTCTTTGAGCTTATCCATCAGCTTGCGGTTGAGCCAGGCGTTATAGAGGCGAGGCACAATGTGGCTCTGGGCCCAGATAAAATAGAGCACCACGATGCTGATGACACGGTTCTGCTCTGATTCAAGCGGTCGGGTATCGACAATCGATAGCAGTGGGCCAATCATCCAGATCACCGCCGCCAGGGCTGTCACGCCAAGGAAGCCCCACAGCAGGCGATTGGTAAGAATGGAAAGAAGTGTTGTCAGCATCCTAGTTTCCTTGCGGCAATCCGTTCAGCTCAGCCTGCGTATTCTCAGGCGATACCAGCAGAGTAATTTCTACGCGGCGGTTACGGGCGCGGTTTTCCGGCGTCGTATTTGGCGCGATGGGGTCCATCTCCCCTCTCCCCTCGGCTTTCACGCGCTGAGGTTGTGAGAGGCGATCCTGCAACTGCTTTTGCACGGACCGGGCGCGCTCAAGAGAGAGCTCGTAGTTGGAGGCGAAGCGGGCGCTGCGGATCGGCACGTTGTCGCTGTAGCCCACCACCAGAATCTTGCCGCTCACGTTGTTCATCGCCTGGGCGATACGCTCGATAACCCGGTCATAGCGGTCTCTCACCACCGTCGAGGCAGAGGCGAACAGCCCATCCCCTTTCAGGATCACCACGCTGCGGTCCGCTTCGTCTTTCACTGCCACCAGCCCCGCCTCGATCTCAGGCTTGAGGAAGCCACGCAGATTCAAGACGGCAGGCAAACGCTGCGCGGGCTGCTGAATGGTCGCTTCGGGCAGCGGCGTCTGGTAGATCTTCGCCAGCACCGGATTGGTGCTGTCGCCCAGCCGCCAGTTGAGAATGATGTAGAACAGGCAGGCGGCGAATCCGGCCAGCGCCACGCAGGCCCACAGCGGCACCATGGGTCGCCACAGCTTGCGCAGCACCGGCTGGTCTTCCGGGTGTGGAGAGAGCGGCGGCGGATAGCTGCCGCGCACGCCACGGATCATCTGCCACAGCCGCTGCTTGATGGTTTCAAGCTGGGTACGGCCGTTATCGAGCACCCGATAGCGCCCTTCAAAGCCGAGCAGCAGACAGTAGTTGATCATCTCCAGCAGCAGAATGTGCTCGCGCGGGTTCTGCGACAGACGCGCCAGCAGCTGGAAAAACTTCTCCCCGCCCCAGGTTTCATTGTGGAAAGTGACCAGCAAACCGCTCCCGGACCAGACGCCGCTGCTCCCCCAGGGCGTCAGCGCGGCGGCTTCGTCGAGCGCCGTGCAGAGGCAGTAGCGCGCACCGACAATGGTTTCGTATGGTAGCCCTGCCTGCTGACAGCGCACTTCGAAGCGCCGGATCTCATCGATTAAACGCTGACGTAGCCCAGCCTGATCGTCATGGGACACTGAATGACGGATCTGCGGGATAGCATTGAGCAGCGGATTCGCCGCTGCCACCAGAAGGTTATTGCTGCTCGCTCCGGTAAATGCGGCATCGTTGCCGGAAGCCTGTCGTTCCTGCATGTTAAGCGCTCGCTTTATTATTCTGTTGGGCTACGAATGGCCCAAAACGCCATATCCAGTCCTGGAAATTCGCCTGCCAGATGCAGGGCAAACGCGCCGGACTTATCCATTTCGTTCCACAGCTCGCCGCCTTTTTCCAGCTCAAAGTAGCTGTATCCGGCATGCCATGGGATTTGCGGCGGAGCCACCGGCATGGCGCGCAGCGCAATACCCGGCAGCTGGAGCTGCACCAGATCGCGGATTTTAGAGACGGGGGCGACCTTCATCTGCGCCGGGAAATGCGTTTGCAGATGTTCACCTGGCACGCTGGCTTTTACCGCCAGTACGAAGCCAAACTCGCGCACCATGCTGATTTCCGGCACGGTCGCGATGTTGAGGCCGTGAGAGCGCTCAGTAAGCGGCAGTTGAATCGCCTGATCTTCCATCACCATCGACAGGCCCTGACGCAGCAGCAGCATCAATTTGCTAAAGCAGCCAGCCAGATCGTCATGGTTATACACCGGCAGTACGCTTTCCGTGGTGCGGTGAGCGTTCCAGGTCGCCAGCTCAGAGGCAAAAGGCAACCAGCTACGCCAGAGCGTCTCCGGGTGCAGCAGCGGTAGGCTCTTAATATGCGAGACTTCACCAAGATGACGGTTTAGCAGCGACAGCAGCGTGAACTCAATCAGTTCAGAGGTGTTGAAGCGACCCGGCTGACGTAAGCGGCCTGCGATCTGCTGGCTGCGCTCACCCAGCAGGCCGTGCAGGTCGTTGATCATGCTGTAGATAGCATGGCTGTTGTTGGCGTTCAGCATCGGCGGAATGTAACTGTTGTCCAGCCGGACGTGGTTATCGTTACGCTTTTCATTGACGAACGCGACGCCAATCGCGGTCCACTCTGCCGTCAGATCTTTCTCCAGCATGAGCTTCAGGCGCAGGCGACCAAACTGTACCGTAGCCTCCCCGACCGACAGGGCGTTGTCATCTTCCACCTCCTCTTCAAACGTGACAAAGCGCGCCAGCGAGGCCTTCTCTTCGCTGAAGACCACCTCTTCACGCTCGCCCCGGCGTACCGGCAGTGCCAGCACGACCTTTTCACCAGAGAGGTTATCGGGGATCTGCAGCGGCAGCGGGCCGTTACGGCTGTCGCGGAAATGGAAGAAGGTCCCGTCGGGCATCAGTCCGCTGGCGTAGCTTAGCGCCACACACCCCTGGCGCAGCATGGCCTCGTCGAGCTCCAGATCGAGAAAACCCCACAGGTAAGCGCGTTGCAGCATACCCCACTCACGAATGTGGCTTTGCAGGTAGCTTTCCGCGCGCTGAAAATGGTGCGGACGCAGAAACATCCCTTCGGTCCAGACGACCTTTTCTGCTTTCGTCATGATGATCTGTTTTCCTGTTAAGAAACGCGTTACTGGCTGATGACGCGGATCCCGTTTACGTCAAAAAAGAGAGTGGCTTGCAGTTCTTCTGCAGACCCTTTCCAGAACTGGTAGATATGTTTTTCGCCCGGCACGGGCAGAGGAAGTGACATGCGCCATTTTTTGCCGTCCAGCGCCTGGTACTCCCCCATGATGCCAATGTATCGCGCCTCAGGAGAGCTTTGTCCGCTCAGGCTTTTCGACAGTTGGCCGGGCATCAGGAAGAACACATCGCTATTCAACAGGTTTGCGCCAAGCACAGCTGACGCGTTGTTCTGCAGGGAGTAGAAATCGGCGGACATAAAGTCCGCATCCGATTTCAGCAGCAATACCCTGACCTTGAGTGGCGCAGAATCATTGATTTGTGGATGGGCCTGAAACTGCAGGGTGTAGCGGGAAGGCTCGCTGTGTGAAGACGATGCGCAACCACTTATCAATGCAAACATGAACAGCAAAAACGCCAGGGAAGCCCTGCCGAAAAAAGTATTCTTATTCATGAGGATTCGCTCGCAAAAGCTCTATTAATCCAGGATCCAAGTGCCGTTATTATTGTCTTTGCAGGCTTTACCGCTGCCATCAACGTTCACGCAGGTGGCTTTTTTCCGTGCTTTTGGCCGAACAGAAGGTTTACGAATGGTGGCTTCATACTGATCCGCTTTAACCACGGCGCGCATTGGCACGTAACCGATCAGCTCGTCTTTACCTTCGTCTGCCAGCGCCATCCAGAAGTGTTCCACCTGCCCCAGCACTTCATAGGTTTTACCGGTCTCAAGCGTACGCACGACCTTGCCGCTAAAGTCAGGGCGCGTCATTAGCGAGGCGGGGTAGAGGGCACGGTAGGAGGCGTTTACCGGCGTAAACTCCGCTGGCGGCGAGACCGCATTACGGTGGGTCAAGGTCACGCCGTTCACCTCGTGGGTGACAAGGGTATCGTCAGTTATTGCAGGCTTGGTCGGTGCTTTACACCCTGCAACCGTCATAACAAAGAGAAGTGAAATAATAAGTCGCTTTTTCATATGCTTTTCCGTAGCAATATTCTGAAGATCGTTAACAGGAGATGTGAAGTTTCACTTAAGTGCTATCATTACAGAAAGAAGATAATTTAATGTACTCTGCCCAGGCAAAAGGCATAGCTACCGCACGAAACTTAACGAGTAAGTTCCATTTCTCGACTGCTTTTTTTGACAACTGAGAAACAATTGTAAAGCAAGTTTCCATCAATTCAATATACGTCGGCGCATGCTACCTGTTTTAAGGGCACAGCAGAGCACCATAAGTGCTAATAGTAGAATCCAATAGTGTACATGGCAAAAAAGCACCAATAAAGCTTTAAAAGATTCCAATTAATTAGATAACTTTATGATAATTATGATTTATTAATGGTTTTCGTGACGTCAACCTATAACGCAAGATAATTACAATTACCACTACTATAATTAGTAGCAATAATTCATTGCCAATCATCAGAATATAGCATTAAAAGATATTAATTGTATTTTTAAGGCATCTTTATAAAAAGATAAAATATCCTATATGAGATATCCGATCGTTCGCCCTGGAAATGTTAATGACATGCACATGGTAAATAACGCACCGTGACTATAAGCCTGGCAAAAGTAAACTAAATATATTCTTCCACTATTGTCCTAAATAGTTTAGTGGTACTAAATTATCTCTATGGAATAAACAGGCGAAAATAGGCTCTGTAGCGCCATGCGTCTCTGGTATGAGCTTACGCTTCTTTAACCTGTGCTAAAACATCTTCGGTTGCTACGCCGTTCCTCTTTAGTAAAACTGGAAGACGTCTCGTGAAGTTCTTTATCGCTGCTTTCCAGCGAATGCGTATCTCCGTTATCATGTCCCCTATGCAAATACCCACGACAACAACTGTATCTGCACCTCATTTTAACTCAGGGAACTGGACATAACTTCATGAGTACACAAGAGAACTTCGACGCCCACACGCCCATGATGCAGCAGTACCTGAAGCTGAAAGCCCAGCATCCGGATATCCTGCTCTTCTACCGGATGGGGGATTTTTATGAGCTGTTCTATGACGATGCGAAACGCGCTTCGCAGCTGATGGACATCTCCCTGACTAAACGTGGTGCCTCGGCGGGTGAACCCATTCCGATGGCGGGCGTGCCGCACCACGCGGTGGAGAACTATCTGGCGAAGCTGGTGAGCCTCGGTGAGTCGGTGGCCATTTGCGAACAGATTGGCGATCCGGCGACCAGCAAAGGGCCGGTTGAGCGCAAGGTGGTGCGCATCGTCACGCCTGGCACCATCAGCGATGAAGCGCTGCTGCACGAGCGTCAGGACAACCTGCTGGCGGCCATCTGGCAGGACAGCAAAGGCTTTGGCTACGCTACCCTGGATATCAGCTCCGGGCGTTTTCGCCTGAGCGAGCCAGCCGATCGTGAAACCATGGCCGCTGAGCTCCAGCGCACCAATCCGGCAGAGCTTCTCTACGCCGAAGATTTTGCCGAGACCGCCCTGATAGAAGGCCGTCGTGGTCTGCGCCGCCGTCCGCTGTGGGAATTTGAGATCGATACCGCCCGCCAGCAGTTGAACCTTCAATTCGGCACCCGCGATCTGGTGGGCTTTGGCGTTGAGAATGCTACGCGCGGCCTGTGTGCTGCGGGCTGCCTGCTACAGTATGTGAAAGATACCCAGCGCACCTCCCTCCCCCACATCCGG